>Ga0255766_10000226_pt1 | contig 50654 bp, 37 predicted proteins | sample 071ome_23_FD_179966 | JGI IMG/M metagenome (GOLD analysis project Ga0255766, IMG submission 179966) | Coastal salt marsh microbial communities from the Groves Creek Marsh, Skidaway Island, Georgia - 071403BT metaG (version 2) | ecosystem: Environmental > Aquatic > Marine > Intertidal zone >...
TAACAAATTAGTAAAAATATAAAAAATTATTCAAAAATAACTATTAAAGATTGACCATCTGATTTACGTTATGACCAATATTTTTTATATGTTAATTACATCCAAACTTTATGCTACACTTAGTAGAATATGTTTGGTTAGATGGTTACGAACCTGAACCAAATCTCAGATCAAAAACTCGAATAATAGAAAAAGATGATGATTTAACTTTAGATGACTTACCTATGTGGTCTTTTGATGGATCATCTACTTTACAAGCAGATGGGAATTTCTCTGATTGTTTACTAAAACCAGTAAAATTAATTACTGATCCCTACAGACCAGGGTGGGTAACACTTTGTGAAGTAATGAACCCAGATGGTACTCCTCACAAATCTAATACTAGATCTAAATTGGAGAATAATGATGGCAATTGGTATGGTTTTGAACAAGAATATACTCTGACTTTAGGAGGTCGTCCATTAGGATTTCCAAAAGATGGTTATCCCGCTCCACAAGGAAAATACTATTGCAGTGTCGGTGCAGGTTTAGTTGCAGGGAGAGAACTAGTAGAAGAACACTTAGATTTATGTTTAAATGCAGGATTGACCTTAACAGGAATTAATGCTGAAGTACTATTAGGACAATGGGAATTTCAAGTTTTAGGAAAAGGTAATTTAGATGCGTGCGATCAATTATGGCTTGCAAGATATTTCCTTTTAAGATTATCCGAACAATATGGATATAGTATTGAATTTCATCCAAAACCACTATTGGGTGATTGGAATGGTTCAGGTCTCCATACTAATTTTTCAACTGAAGAAATGCGTGAAAAAGGAGGAAAAGAACTTTTTGATAAAATATTCGCTGCTTTTGGTAAAAATCATTTTGATCATATTGCAAATTATGGTTCTTCAAATGAGCAAAGACTCACCGGATTACATGAGACACAATCAATTGATAAATTTAGTTACGGTGTTTCTGATAGAGGTGCATCCATTAGAGTCCCTCTTCAAACCGAAAAAAATTGGACTGGATATTTAGAAGATAGAAGACCTGCATCAAATGCAGATCCCTATAAAATAGTCTACATAATTGAAAAAACATTATCTGAATGTTAGAAATCTAAATCATTAATCCAATAATAAATAAAATAAATAATCCACTAGTAAGTGAGAAATAACTAAACTTATTCCACCTCCAAACCTTTAAACCATCTAAAGGACCAAATGGAAGCATATTGAATCCACCTATAAATCCATTCATAAAAATGAATGTTCCTAAAATAAAATTCAAGGGCACACCAAAAATGAAATCATTGAATACTCCTAAATTTTGAAAAATTAATACAAATATAATCCCAATAGAACCCATAACTAAATTCGAATATGGTCCTGCAGCTGCTATTTTACCCATTTCATGCCCAATTATTGTCCTACTCATTACCATCGCAGCACCAACCCAAATAAATGTGAACCATAAATTTAGTGCAACGGTGATTAACGAGATCGCAATATAAAGAATATTTAAAACAAATCTTGAATTATGTCCAAATGAGATTGCAACATATTTATGACTTAATTCATGTATGACAAAGGTCACTCCAACAATTATTACTACAGTAATCATCCTACCTAAGAATTGACTATCACCTCCAACAAATCGAAAACCATTACCTTCAATTAAACTCGAAATATCTATTAATAATCTTATTATAAACAAAAATATCATCACTATCGATGCTATCAATAAATCCCTCCATTCATTCCCACTTGTCCATGCGAATGGCATATTCCAAATTGCTCTGTTAGGAATAGTTCCTCCCCTATTTTGATTTTCTTGGTATATCGGTTTTATTTGAACACTCTCAATATTCTCTATGATTTTATGTTCATGATCAAGACGATGAGTTTGACAATAACTATGATCTCCTATACATTCTTCGCAATTAAAAAGTAAGCCTGCTTCATCCCAATTTTTTTCACATACTGTACATATATCCAAAATAATCACATCAAAAGTTTTTATGAAACAATCTTTTCAATATTAATTTTCACGCTATTACCATCGATAATAGTTGATTTTATATCTCCAAGATTACCTATCTCAATTTCTATCGCTTGAGTTTCTTTCTTCACATAATCAAGGTATTTGTTTAAAACTTTATCAAAAATATCATCCTCAAATTGTAAATATACATTTATTTTATCCATATAATCTAATTTTTTAGATTTTCTTGTCTCTTGAATATGACGAACTAAACCTCTTGCTAGCCCCTCCAAAATCAATTCATCAGTTAGTTGTACTTCTAAAAATACTTTCATAGTTTTCCCTTTTCCAAGAACAAATCCATCTTTGGCTTTTACATTAATCAATAAATCTTCGGAGTCAAATTTATAGACTTTATTTTCAATTTCACATTCGACAAACCCTTTTTCGACCATTTCATAATATATTTTTTTTGAATTTTCATCATTTAAATTTTCTAAATATTCTTTTATCACCCTAACTGCACTCTTAACTTTAGGAGCCAGTATCTTTAACATAGGTAATATATTATATTCAACGTATTGCTTATCATCCTCTACAAAAATGACTTCTTTCACATTAATCTCATCTTTCACAACTTCTAACAAACCTTCAGGCAACTTTGAGAAACCATCATCGAATGCTATAATTAATGATTTTAATGGTTGTCGAGCTTTAATACCTGACTCTGCTCTTGCAGTCCTTGCTGCATTAGTAATCGATAACAATAATGACATTTTTTCCTCTAACTCCAAGAGAATTAATTTATTATTTGGTTCAGGTAAGATCTGCATATGTATCGACATTAAACCATTGCTATCTAAATTCTTTTCAAGATTTTGATATATCTCTTCAGCAAAATAAGGTGTCAAGGGAGCGATCAATCTTGCTATAGATGTCAAAACTTCAAATATAGTATCATATGAGCTTTTTTTATCAAGTGTCATTTCAGATCCATAAAATCTTCTTCTTGACCTTCTAACATACCAGTTTGATAATTCTTCTACAATAAAATAATCTAATTCTTTAGTAACAACATGAAACATTATTTTATCATATGCTTCATCAACATTTTTAATAACACTTTGAAGTCTTGAAATTATCCATTTATCTAGGTCTGATCTATCATTGATATCAGTTCTATCATTAGGATCATAATTATCTACATTAGCATTAGTTACGAAAAAGGAGTAAACATTCCATAATGTATTAAACACTCTTCTCTGTGCTTCAGCAACTAATTTTGGACCAAATCTCATTACATTCCATGCTGGGTTCGCACACAAATACCATCTTGTTGCATCTGCTCCAACAGAGTTGAACATTTCATCAGGAGATATGGCATTTCCTCTTGATTTTGACATTTTTGATCCGTCTTCTGCCAACACATGGTTCATACATAATACTGACTCATACGCTGGTTTATCGAACATTGCGGTTCCAACGGCATGTAAAGAGTAAAACCATCCTCGAGTCTGATCAATAGCTTCTGTGATAAAATTATATGCAGGATTATTTTCATCAAATTCATCTTGATTTTCAAAAGGATAATGGTATTGAGCAAATGTAGCAGCACCAGACTCATACCAAACATCTATTGTATATTCCTCTCTACTCATCTCTCCTCCACAATCACAATTCCATCTAATATTATCCACCCAAGGTCTATGTAATTCGAAATTTTCAGGTAATGGGCCACTTAATTTTACTAACTCTTCTTTGCCTCCTACATATTGAGTTTTACCACAATCATCGCAAGACCATGCAGGAAGTGGACACCCCCAATATCTTGATCGTGATAAATTCCAATCCACTACATTCTCTACAAATTTTCCAAATCTTCCAGTTCTTATATAATCAGGTTGCCAAAATATTTTATTATTATTTTCAGTTAATTTTTCCCTCAATTGACTCATTCTGATAAACCAAGACTCAGTTCCATAATACAAAAGGGGAGTATCACATCTCCAACAATGTGGATAATTATGAATATAACTCTCTTTTTTTAATAATTTATTTTTTTCCTTCAATTCTTTAATTATTTCAAAGTCTGCATCTTTGACCCACATACCTTTGAAATTTGTTACTCTATCATCAAACTTTCCTTCTGAGTTCACAGGGTTAATTACTGGGGCACCATATTTATTACCAGTTTCTGCATCCTCTGAACCAAATGCAGGTGCAGAATGGACAATGCCTGTTCCTGATTCCAATTCTACATAATCTGCTAAACTTACTTTGAAAACAAATAAACTATCTTGTTTACTAAGATCTTGAAAATAAGGAAATATTGGCTTATATTTTCTTCCCTCCAACTCTTTCCCTTTGAACCTTTTTACAATTTTAGGTTCCTCTTTTTCTTCAAACTCCAAAACTTTCTTTACTAATCCCTCTGCCATTAGTAATTTCTCATCATTATAGTCTACAACAACATAATCATATTCAGGATTTACACTCAGTAATACATTTGAAATTAATGTCCATGGTGTGGTAGTCCATGCTAAATACTTAAAATCATCATCTTCAGCCTCAAATTTTACATATACCGCAGGATCTTTAACCTCTTTATATCCTTGAGCTAATTCATGTGATGATAAAGTAGTTCCACATCTTGAGCAATAAGGAGCAACTCTCGTTCCTTTGTAAATTAATCCTTTCTCATATAATCTCTTCAGCGACCACCAAACGGACTCAATATAATTATCACTCATCGTAACATATGAGTTTTCCATATCCAACCAAAAACCAATTCTCTTTGACATATCAATCCATTCTTGAGTATACCTGAGTACACTTTCTCTACATTTTGCATTGAATTCAGCAATACCATAATTTTCTATGTCCTGTTTTGAATTAAGTCCTAATTCTTTTTCGATCTCTAATTCAACTGGCAGACCGTGACAATCCCATCCACCAATTCTTGGGTATACATATTTCCCTTTCATGGTTTGATATCTTAGCATGACATCTTTTAATGTCCTAGTCAAAGCATGACCCGCATGGGGCATACCATTAGCTGTAGGGGGTCCTTCCAACCAAGTATATTTCTCTCCATCTTCTGATCTCAATTCTTGAGTTTTTTCATATATTTTATTTGTCTCCCACATTTCTAAAATTTTCTCTTCCATTGAAGGAAAATCATTCATAGGAGATACTGGATTAAATTTAGTTTTTTGGTCACCTGAATTCATATCATATCACCATAATTTAAGTTAAAGCATGCACTATTTCTTCTTATTTCATAAATTAAAACTGAAATGTATAATAAAACAACACATCCTTGTTTCCTCATAATTAGATAAGATGTATAATATTAAACTACTTCTATTGTATTTTTGATATATTCTTACATTAGCTTTAATGTAGTGGCCCCTTCACTGCTATCATCATCTTTATTATTTTTTGGAATATTATCGGTAGTATAATTTTTAATTTCAGATAATTCTAATGGGATTTGTAATTTAATACCCGAATAATGTGGATATGGTGAGATCCTCTCTCGATATTGTTTTACTAATACCTCAAAATGGTCTAAAGATATTGGTAAATTTGTTTCTATGAATTTATTAATCGAATCAAAAAATCCAATACATTCGTTTCTATCTGACCTGTATTTTCCATCATCAAACTTTTGAAGTTGAAATTCAACTAAATCTCCCAATTTTTTCGTATTAACTAATACTTCATCAGGACTCCATAGTTTTGCTTGATTTATCAACTTATCAAATAATTCTCTTAATTCAACAAATTCCCATTTCATTTTTATTCCTCTATTCATCTTCTTCATACAAATTACATGATGGACATTCATATTTTGATCCGGGTACACAGTTATAACTAGGGTTTTCATTTTTCAAACTAAATGCAGGAACTTCACTATCAAAATCAATTGCCATCCCTTTAACATAGTCCATAAATGATTTATTTGTAATTATAGGTATATTATCAATCACAACTTTATAATCTCCCTCTTTGGGTGAGTCAAATTCCAAATCAAACACATAACCACTATAACGATCGATCACTACAATTATCCTAACTGACGCATTAGGATCACTATTTAATTCTAATTGTCTCTTGATCTCAACTCTTGCTGCAGGTTTTATGTCGACAAATTTGTCAACCAAACTTAATTCAATTACCATAAATATAAATAATCATCTTATCTTTAAAAATCTTCGATAAAGTAAATTATCATTTAATTCCAATCATAATTCTAAAGAAAATTTTCTTTATTTCCAGGATTGACTAACATCATTTTTCTTAAGACTGCTATTGGAGGTGATGCAAATGATAACATTTCATCATGAAATTCTTTTAATTTGAAATTATCACCTTTCTCTTTTTTATAATCTTCTCTTAATTTATAGATCATTTCTTTTCCAAGTGTGTAATTAAGATACATTGGATTAATAGTACCTCTATTAGCCTCAATTCTTGCCATTGCCTCTGTCATAAAAGCTTTTTTCATAAATATTTCTGTCATTGCTTCTTGGGGCTGCATTCCATAACAATGCATTTTAACTGCAGAAACAAATCTGGCTGCTCTCATAGCAGATGCTTTCAATTGGGCCATTCTCAATTTTACTAAATCAAGTTTATCATAACCTTCATCAATAATCATTTTTTCAGTATAAAGCCCCCACCCTTCTATCAAAGTGGTTGATCTTGCAAACATTTTGGCAATGTCTGATTTACTCTTATTATTCACCAATAATTGTAGGTAATGTCCTGGCCAAGCCTCATGTATTGTCACTAATTCTAATTGCGCTAAATTGAAAAATGACATTCTTTGTTGTAGTTCCATTTCATTTGTTCCAGGTGGGGGAATATTTACATAATAATAGGCTTCCTTCGCTTCCTCTTTTTCAAATGGACCAGGTGTATTCATAGCGGCAAAAGCAAATTGTTTTGCATATTCTGGCATATCAACTACATCACAATGCTCTTTTGAGGGTAGACTTACCAAATCTTTCTCAATCAAGAAATCTCTCGTTCTATCTAATGACTCATTGGTTCTCATTATGAGTTCTTCTGGTTTGGGTATATCTTTCATCATTTCATTAGTTATACTTTCTACTGTAGTATTATTTTTATCAGCTAATTTAACTATATCTTGATAATCTCTATTTAATGCATTTTCACCAATTTCTAAGAGTTGAGCTGCAGTAAGAGAAACTCCCTCTGTTTTTTCTAACATCTCACAAAATTTTTCTTCTCCCAATGCAAACTCATCGGTTGCTTCAGGTAAATATTTTTCTTTCAAATCAGATGTAAAGCTCATCATAGCATTAATACACCTTTCATTTACATCAGACCATTTCTCAAGTAATTCATCATTATTGGTTTTAGAAACAAATTCAATTAGTTTGTCATTAAAATAATTTCTCAATCCTCCCAAAAAATTTATCGACATCATAAGTTTAGCTTTGGCCAACGGAGTTATCATATTTATCCTTGCTTGCTCAAACATTTGAGGTGCTTTTTCTTGAATTTTGATTATTGCTTTTATTCTTTCATCTCTACTTGCAAATGATCTAGAAACATATGTACCTTCTATACTAAATAATGGACCAATATACGGTATTGGTGATTTTTCATATTCTCTATCATCTCTCCAAAAAAATAATTCAGTTTCTAATTCATTTTTAACTAAATTATATTCAAATTTTTCTAATTTATCTTCGGGTTCCTTAACCGCCTTTAATATACTAAGATCCTCCTCTATCTCATCGATAGTTTTTTTGATACTTTCTTTATCTAAATTGTTTACCACTCCATCATACTCGTGAAATCCTAAACTTTGTGCATTGCTCGGGTTTCTCTCTTTCCATCTACTAATGATATCTATCATCATCAAAGAATTCTTTTTTAATTATCTTTTAAGATGTGTCCTATCAAAATTGATTTTTCTTTTGATTTTTTATATATTTAGTGAATAACATTGTTGGTAGAATTAAAACCCATATAAAATCTAATTCTTGAGCTGTGGTACTATTTACTCCCCCCCAACCTAATCTTATAGGTTCAAAATCTTTGGTAAAATTTCCATCCTCAGAAATTGTTAAATTTAACCCATAAAACACATCAGTCTGATTAAAGAACGAATTATGCCCTCCACTAAAATAGTATTTACCTTGTGGTATTTCTTCCAACGTTGCATTATAAATTTCCATACTTAGAAATTCATTTTCTGAAGATAATCCTGATGGATATGCTCTGGGTCCATAGTCTTCTGTACACATTTTTCCGATATACCCATACTCATATTTTTCTAAAGTTGCTTCTGCAACATTATTCCATCGGCAAGAACTACTACCATAAGAAATCAATTCAGTATTATAGGGATTCCAAAGCTCTAAACTCACATTAAAATTAATAAACGTCACATTTGTATTCATCCACTCATAATTATTGGTCAAAACTTCCCAATTTACATCAACAACTCTTGCAGATATGTCTTTAACCTCTGGGTCTGACTCAAAATCTTGTGCAGTTGTACTCATAGTTAATAACAAAAAAAGAAATAAATATTTCTTATTCATTAATCAAATCAAATATCGCTTATAGATAAATGAAATTGTTTCCTCCAAGTTATTCATACCATATAACAATTTATACTCTTAAGATTATATTTTTAGAAAATGAAGAACATAACAATATATTCATGAAAAATATAATGAATTTAGTTTTAATTTTTCTTATAATCCTATTAACATCAAAAGCTAATTCATATAATTTATACGAATTTAATTATACATTTACTTCTTCATCAAATTCAGAAAAAATTGAATATGCAACATATCAAGGAACTCCCCTCCTCATAGATATATTCGCAACTTGGTGTGAACCATGTAAAACTGAAATTCTTCATTTAAAAGAAATTCATGATAAAACCTCTGATATATCATTTTTATCAATCTCAATAGATTTTATTTCAGATACTTTACAAAAGCTTGAAAATTTCAAAGAGGAATTCGAGGTAGATTGGGAATTTGGATTAGATCATAATGATATATTTTCACAAAATTTCAATATAACCGTAATTCCTAGTCTTCTCTTATTAGATCCAACTGGAGAAATTCTCCATATTTGGAGAGGATTAACATCTGTTGATGAAATATCTTCTAAAATACAAAGCGAGTTAGGAATATCAATCAATGTTAATGAGAACCAAGATATTTCTATTCTTATCGATAGATTAACAGGAAACATCGGATTTCAAATTACTATGGGAGTTATAATTTTAAGCTCCGTCTACATGTATGTATCACGAAAATTTGTTAATCAAATCTAATTCTAATTGTCATTTAAAATTTCAAGAACTCTAGGTTTGACTTCTAAACCTATCATTTCAATACTATTCATTATTTGTTCATGAGTTAAAAGTTCATTTTCTATTTGAAATTGGAATCTACTTAATCCACCCAGAGACATACTATGAGCTACTATTTTATTTGCTACCTCCTCTACATCCCCAACTAAATATGCTCCATTAGGACCATTTTGAAATAGAAATCTATCCATAGTCACTCCTCCCCATCCCCTTTCTTTACCAATTCTATCAAACATTCTTTTGTACCCTGGGAAAAATTCATCAATTGCCTTTTGCCTATTCTCAGCAACATAACCAAAGGAATGTATACCAACCTTCATGTCATTTGACAAATTTTGGGTAGACTCAAATGATTTTCTATACAATTCTACTAATGGTGCGAATCTTCTTGTTTCCCCTCCTATTATCGCAACCATAAGAGGAAGCCCTTGTAACCCTGCCATTTGAAAAGATTGCGGACTTCCCCCGGCCCCTCTCCAAATAGGAAATTTTTCTTGTACAGGTCTTGGATAAATTTCTTGTTCAATTAACGAGGGTCTGTAATTACCCTTCCAATTAACTCTAACATTATCTCTTATTTGTAATAACAAGTTTAATTTTTCTTGAAATACCTCTGAATATTCTCTTTGATTTATCCCAAAAAGTGGAAATGCCTCTGTGAAGGAACCTCTTCCAGCTACTATTTCAGCTCTACCTTTACTAAGTAAATCTAACGTAGCAAAATTCTGAAATACTCTAACAGGATCTGCTGCACTCAATACTGTAACTGCGCTAGTTAACCTAATATTTTTTGTAATCCTTGCAGCAGCACTTAACAACATATGGTTAGCTGAATCTAAAAACTCTCTTCTATGATGCTCTCCTATTCCAAAAACATCTAATCCTACCTTATCCGCTAATTGTATTTGCTCCATTAATCTATCTATTATTAATTCATTATCTCTAACATGAATGTCTCCTGTATGACCACCAGCAAAACTATCAATCCCAATTTCCACATGATAATCAAAATGATATAATACTTAAAATGGATTAAATGACTAATTTATCAATCGGTAGAAATTTCTACATCTAATCTACTTAGTAATTTTCTAATATTTCTCTCAAGCCTATTAATTCTAATAACATTATTAACATGGAATTCTTGCCCATCAGAAGTAATTAGTACTAAATCACCAGAACCGAATAATAATAAACTTTCAAATACGTCATTGATATGTTTTTTAATTTGTAAGTTGGGTGCATTGTATCTCTGAGAGTCTCCCAAAATTCCGTGCTTTTTTACCAATTCATTAGAATTTAACTCAAAATATTCAAAGGATCTCCTAAATATTATTGCAAAAAATAGTAACACAAGAAATATTGATCCATAAAACACAAAAAACTCACTTGGAGCCCCTTCTACTACTCCATTATCAAGATAATCTGTGAATGATACAGATATATCCAATCCATATAAAACACCAAGAACACCAAAAACTAAACCTGTTAAACCTACAACTGCTCCTCTTGAAAAATCAAAGAAAAGTATAAGTAAATTTACACTAAATATGATTAAAAAGATCATGGTCAAACTAACTGGAAGATCAGAAGTTAAATTACCTATAATCCCTAATATTAAAGATCCTAACGCAGATGGCCACATAACTGAACCTTTTGGCAAGCCATAGATTTTAATTTTTTCAAGTTTAATTGTTGACTTATTCTCTGTCATGAACAACTAACATCTTAAGAATATTTAAATTTTGACCCTATAATTTAGTATTATTATTTATTACCCCGTAATTTCAGTCTTATTATATTAATTAACCAATATATTAAAGATGACTAAATTATTAAACCAATATTAAACATCGAGGTGTGTTAAATATCCAATATCAATTATCAGAAGTTAAGACACAAAATGACTTGACAATATTTGTAAAAATGTCTTTATTTTTAGTAAATGAAATTGATAAAAATGGACTTGAACATGAATTACAGGTCTTAAATAAAAACTCAGAAATTCATAACTATTTCATACTAAAATCTCAAACTAAAGTAGGAGTTGTAAAAATTTTTCAAGGTAATTTCTTTCATTTAGGTCTCATAGATGATATCTCCATAGAAGACCATATTTCAATTTTTTCAGAAATTGAAAATAACATACTAAATTGGAGAGTCAACAAAATTGAAGCTACAATTGACATAAAATTCTCCCATGTTCTAAATAAATTAGGTTATCACACCCATTTCACTAGAAAAAAAATGTATCTTAACCTTTCCAATATCAAAAATCTTTCAGAAGGAGAAAACATGTTATTCAGAGATTATTCCGATGAAATATTAGAAAATATCGCTGATATGGCCACAGATGCTTATCGGGGAACAATAGATGAAGAAGTAGGTATTTTTTCTGGATTCACATCTATATCATCTATCTCTTCTATTATCAACAATGAATATGGTATATTTCGTAAAGAACTATCTCCCATTTTAAATGCTGAAAATAGTGATTATGTTGAAGCAGCCACATTAACAACCATCAATGAAAAAAATCCCTTTATTGTATTAATCGGAGTACGAAAATCAGAACAAAGTAAAGGTCTTGGTCGCAAATTACTATCTTATGTTATTAAAAAATCTATAAATTTAGGTTATGAAAGTCTCTCATTGTGGGTCACGGAAAAAAATGATAATGCACTTAGATTATATAATTCGGTTGGTTTCGTAGAAATTACATCTGTTCATACAAGTTATAAAATACTTTAAACTCTTCTTTTACCATCCACCCAGACCTCATATAAAGGACTCTCATTCAGTCTTTCCGCATTATACATTATCATTGGGTCACATATTATGAAATCAGCTAAATATCCCTTTTCCAAAATACCTAAATTATTTTCCTCTCTCAATGCATAAGCTGAATTTGCAGTGTATATTTCTAACGCAGTCTCAAAATCTAAACATTCGTTTTCTCTCCAAATATTCCCCTCAAAATCAGGTCTCATTATTGCACAATAAATTCCCCAGAAAGGACTAGGGTTCTCTATTGGAGCATCAGACCCTCCAGTTACTATTATCCCATTGTCAATCAATGTTTTCCATGCATAAGAGTATCTATATCTCTCTCCAAGCCCTAATCTTTTTTCAACCCACATCGAATCAGTTGGCACAAATGGAGGTTGAATATTAGCAATATATCCATATTGAGACATTTTGGATATTAAATCATTAGCCATTACTTGACAATGTGTTATCATAGCTCTATCCTCTTTCTTTAGTCCTACTTTTTCAAAACTTTCAATTACTAATTCAATCGCTTTATCCCCAATTGCATGAATTTCTAATTGATATCCTAATTCATGTATCCTTCTAATTTTCATTTCTAAAGCTTCAGCATTTTCAATCATTATGCCTGAATGTTCTAAATCATCATAATTCTCTCTGAGTTTTGCTGTCTCAGCACCTAAACTTCCATCCGCAAATAATTTAACTCTTTTACATTTTAATAATCCTATCTGTTCATTATACTTCGGTAAGTAATCTTCTTTATCTAAATCCGAATATTTCATAGTTAAATATACCCTTAAAGGTAATTCACCATTTTTCGCTAATTCAGAATAGTATTTCCAAGCGGATGCATCATTGGTATGTATTGCAGTTAATCCCGAATTTACACATCTTTCAATACCTTTCTTAAAATATTTTTCTCGCATTTTCATATCTTGTTTTTCCACATGTTTGGTAACCAAAGAGAGTGCCTCTTCTCTTAATATTCCAATAATTTCATTATTCATATTTCTATCAATTTCCCCTCCCTCAGGTTCTTTTTTCATATCCTCCAATTTTAAAATTTCAATCGCTTTTGAATTAATTGTAGCAATATGATTACAGGCTCTATAAAGTATTACGGGTCTATCATTTATTACTTCATCAATATCATCTTTAGTTAAATATCTATTCTCTTTAAATCTATCTTGATCCCAGCCATGTCCAATAATCCAATTCATATCACTTTTCAAATTGTAATTTTTCAATTTATTCTGAATTTCAATAATACTTTTTACGCCTGATAAATTGACTCTCCACTCTAATCTTCCTAAAGAATAGTTATGAATATGCGCATCATGTAAACCAGGTAAGACTAACTTTCCATTAAGATTTATTTTTGTTCCATTAAACCTTTTATTGAACTCCCCCTCTCCCAACTCAAAAATTATATTATCTTTAATTATCATCCAACTTTTTATTCCATCTGATGTCCAAATCCGACCAGAATGAAATAATATCTCTTTTTCCATCTTCCCTATAATATATTGTTATATTTAATTTATTTTCAATTTACACTTAATAACAATCATCATACTCAAATATTTTACTCTAAACAGAAAGAAATCTTTCTAATTTTATCTATTAAAACTAAGCTTATCAAAAATTAATTAATTGAATTCAAATAAACATAGATTATATGAAAGTAAGAGAGTTTGGTTTCTCAAAATTACATACAATCAAACAATCCCAAAATATCTTTTTTTCAAAATTCAATAGTTTTAATAAAATTGAAAATATTGAGACAGAGGAATCTTTTCATCGTATTTTAGCAACCGATATAATTGCAGAAAAAAATCTACCTGGTTTCAAAAGAGCCGCAATGGATGGATTCGCAATAATTGCCGAAAATAGCTATGGTGCATCAGAAACAAACCCTCTACAATTAAAAATTATAGGTAACATCATTGCAGGAGAATCAGTTGATATAGATATAGAAAGTGGTCAAGCAGTAAAAATATCTACCGGAGCAATGGTACCAAATAATGCAACTGGAATTATAAAATTAGAAGACTGTGAAATCATAAATGATAATACATTAGAGATATATCTTTCAATCCCTCCTGGAAGAAATATCGCTGATAAGGATGAAGATGTAAAAATAGGTGACCTAATCTTAAAAAAATATAAAAAGCTTAAACCATGGGATATTTCGATGCTTATCTCACTCCAAATATATCAAATTCCAGTATATTCACAACCTAATATTTTCATTTTATCGACTGGCGATGAAATAATAGCTCCTCAAAATACTATCCAGCAAGGTCAAATCATAGACTCAAATAAACCTGCATTAATTAGTTGGCTAAAATTCATGGGTTGTAATATTTCAAAATCAATCATTTGTAAGGATAATATGTCTGCAATAACTCAATCACTTAATTCCATCACTGATGACATTGACTTGATAATTACTACAGGAGGTACCTCAGTTGGATCTAAAGATTTCATGGCTGAAATAATAGAAAATTTAGGTGAATTATATGTTCATGGAGTTGCCATAAGACCAGGCAAACCTTTAGCTTTAGGGTCACTTAATATCAAAAATAATAATTTCCCAATAATTGCATTACCCGGTTACCCACTCGCAGCATTCATAAATTTTCATTTATTTGTTTCCCCTTTAATTCAAAATTGGACCCATCAAGATCCTCTTTTGATGAAAAAAACTCGTATAACATTAGGTGAAAAAATTCCATCAAAAGTAGGTAGTACTGACTTTGTCAGATTAATTGACACACCTGACGGCATTTTTTTGAATAGAATAACAGGAGCAGGTATATTATCAAGTTTAGTAAAATCAAATTATCTATTAGAAATCCCATATGACTTGGAGGGTCATAATAAAGGAGACATAGTAGAAGTGTATATTATTAATCAACCAAATCCAATCAATTATTAATAATATCAACGGAGGAATAAATTATGGATCGTAAAATTTTTCGAAATCTCTTAGACCCAAATGAGGCAAGAAATAAATTTTATAATCACATAAATTTTGACATTAAATCAGAAATCATTTCAATTGATCAAGCATTAGGGAGAGTTTCTGTAAAAGAACTATATTCTCCAATAAATGTTCCACCTTTCGACAGGGCTGCAATGGATGGTTTTGCAGTTTTAGCCAGTGATACAAAGGGTGCAGAAGAAAATAAACCAGTCGAATTAAAAATAGTAGGTAAATTAAAAGCAGGATACAGTTTTAAAAATGTGGTACATAAAGGAGAGTGTGTGGAAATATCAACAGGAGCACCTATGCCAAGTGGTACAAATTCAGTGGTAATGGTAGAGTATAGTGAAACACTTGAAGAAGAAAAAGTAAAATTATCGCGTTCAGTTACTCCAAACGAAAATACAATGGCTGCAGGAGCTGATATTCAATTAGGTGATCGAATTCTTCCTGCAAATAGAATTCTTACAAGTCGTGAATTAGCCTTGGTAGCATCTATAGGATTATCAAAAATAGAAGTTTATAAAAAACCTAAAATTGCAGTTTATAGCTCAGGCGATGAAATTATTTTACCCGGTGAAGAATTAATACTTGGAAAATTATATGATATAAATTCAACTGCAGTAATATCAATGTTGAATGAAAATGGGGGTGATCCTCATTTTGAGAGGGTTTTAATCGATAAAAAAGACGATATAAAAAATAACATAGTAAATTCACTTGACAATTATGATATGATTATCGTTTCAGGTGGTACATCCGCTGGAATGGGCGATGTACTTTATCAAGTCATTGATGAAATAGGGCCACCAGGACTATTAGTTCACGGTATTAAAGTTAAACCTGGCAAACCTACTATTCTAGGAGTTTGCAATAATGTTCCCATCATAGGTCTTCCAGGTTATCCTGCCTCTGCAATTTCGATTATGCAATTATTAGTAATTCCTCTTACCAGAAAACTATCTGGTTTACCAGATATTGATCCGAGTTCTATAATTAAAGCAAAAATAAAACAAAGATTACGAAGTGCAGAGGGACGCTATGAGTTTAAACCCATGTATCTATTTCGAGGAATAAACAATTGGATTGCTTATCCTGTTCCTGGTGGTAGTGGAGCAATTACTTCTGTTTCACTTGCAGATGGCTTTATTCAAATACCTGAAAATACTCATTATATACCTGCAAATACAGATGTCGAGATACATTTAATCTCTCAACAAATAAAACCTCCATCACTCCAAATTGTCGGTAGTAATGATTTTGCACTTAATCATTTACAAAGTATCTTCGAAAAATTATATTCAAATTTATCTATTCGATTAATTGGACTCGGCTCATATGCTGGTTTAGCTGCTGTAAGAAGAGGAGAAGCTCATCTTGCAGGAGTTCACATCTTACAAAATGAAACCTATAATTCTTGGATTAAAAATGAATTTCCTGATATATCAATAATACCAGGTTATTTTAGGATACAAGGATTAATTGTAAAAAAAGGAAATCCAAATAATATTCAAACTATTCAAGATTTAATTAAACCCGGTATCAGATTCATAAATAGGATTGAAGGATCAGGAACAAGGAACTTCATTGATAATTTGATAGATGTAAATAACTTAGATAAAAATAAAATCAATGGTTATCATATAACATCAAGATCACATATTTCAGCAGCACAAATGGTCGCAAAAAATTTTGGAGATGTCACCATTGGAATAAAACAAGCAGCAGATGAATTAAATTTAGACTTCATTGAATTAGGAGAAGAAGAATATGATTTCATTTGCAATGTAACTTTTAAGTCAGATCCCATCGTTCAAAAATTTATTAAAATTTTAAAATCTGATGAATTCATATCAATACTACGAAAATTATCGGGTTATCGTACAAAACAATAATTAAAAATTATCTAGCATAAGCTAATATTGCATTGTCTAATTCAATTTTTAGTTCTTTTCGGTTCTCATAAACATTGTAAGACTCATAAATTAATGGCGCATCTATTATTTCTTCAATTGAATTTGATAGGTGGTTCATCAATAATTGAAGCTCAGAGGTTGCTTCATCATAGATAGATGCAGAAGTAGTCAAGGTAAAATCATTTTCAGGTCCTATAATTAATGTTGCAGATATTCCGCCATTCACAGATACCCACCCTAATTCAAAAGAATTTTCATATTGTGTTTTCGAGGTAAACCTAAATCGCCCAAACCATTTCCCAACAAGTTTCTTCGCAATCAATTGATAATCATTTTCACTTAATGGTGGTCCTTGTACTTCTCCTTCAACAACACTTGAATAAACATTCTTAGGTAATATACTTTCTTGACGATTATAATTTCTTAATAATCTTTGAAACACTACATACCCAATATCAGTTAATTTGTAACCAGCATCTCCTTTTTTGAGCATATCTTTTTCTACTAATCTATTGATTGCTTTGGTTAATTTAGCTTGATGGATATTAGTTAACCTTTTCAATCCTTGAAACGAGATTTCAACCTCACCTAATTTTAGATCTACCGTATTACCAATATAATCTAAAATAACATATTCAAGATCTGTTAATGACTCATCAATATACAATTTTTGTATATCTTGACTAGATAAATTTCTCGTATCAAGAGGTTTAATCAATTGACTATATTTCAATGGATCAATAACAAGGTTATCTTTCATATATCATTATCACACCTTTTCACATTTATATGTAATTATACAAGAAATTTCTCAAATTGACTTTTCAAATATGTTTTCACATTTTAACATATAATTACTAAATCAAAATTTAACACCAAGTAGTGAATTCCTCTTCCTTCTCCAATTTTTTAATTCAATAGACTCGATTGGATACTCTAAATATATTTCATCCACTTTTCTTAACCCTTTAATGAGTTTAACTAATTCCCATAATAATTTTGGTTTATACAATAATTTAATTATCTTCTTTATCAATTCATAATTAGTTACTGCATCTCCTAATTCTTCTCCTGCAAAAATCAAATTTAATTGTTCATCACTCAAAATATCCCTCTTAATCAAAAATTTTAATCCATTACCTCCAATATTTCTTAGCATTAATTTCATCATATGAGCCTCCATATGTTTTCTTCCATAATGTTTCGCTACAGATAGATTATAATCCCAAATACTCTCTTTATCTCTTCTATCATTTTTTAATGCATTAGAAATAGTTAAGCCCAAATTCACACCAGTATCTAATGCAGGCCCATGTCCTTCAGCTGTAACTGGGTGAACCATACATGCAGCATCACCTGCTAAAGCCCCCCCATTAAATACTAATGAGTCAAAAGGTGGTCTAAATGGGATCTGTCCCCCTCCCTTTTTAATTATCTCATAATCCTCTCTTTTGTAATATTTTCCCAATTCAAATCTTAATTTATCTTTTAATTTTCCTAAATTTTGGGTTTTTTCCCAACCAATACCAATATTCAAATATCCCTCACCCTCTGTGAAAATCCAAAAATATCCAGGTGGTGGATAATCATCATCGAACATTAAAACTATCTCCTCCTTAAAATTATGTGATTTTTTATCATCTCTTAACTTTATAATTTCTCTGTAAGTAGGCCAAACCTGATCATCACTCAAGCTCTTAGTCATACCATCTCCTAATAATTCATCAGGCAATGATTTTCTAATAACTGCATATGCTCCTGAAGCATCAATTGTAAATTTGGCTCTCAATTCTTTTTTAATCGAATTTTCATAATAGGTCACCCCATTAATATATCCATTTTCATATATTATTCCCCTCACGGGACTATTTGGAATTATTACTACACCTAAATCACTCGCTTCTTTTAGCAATCTTTGACCATATTCCAATCTTTTGATTTGATAACCAGGTGCATCTAAAGATACTTTTGTATCAATATCATTTGCAGCAATACTCATTTTAGATATAACATCCGAAATTTCATTTTCAAAAGGCAATTCAATACCAATTTTGTCTTTTACTCTCATCAATGCTGCTTTATCAATAGCGTCTCCACATGTTTTCTCTCCAATATCATTTCTCTTCTTTTTATCTATAATTACAACCTTAAAACCATTTTTTGCAATCGAAATTGCAGAAGATACTCCTGCTGGCCCTCCACCGACTATAATTACGTCAAAATCAAAATTAGAAGACATATACTACATATACAATACATTATTATTCATTATTCAAACTTTCAGTTTTAAAATCAATTTCTGTTTCCTTCCTTGCTCTTAATTTCCATCTTTGTATTTTAATTCAAATCTCAGTTTTAAACAAAAAATAAATTAACTTATTAATTTACTATTAATTAATGGGAATAAAAAATTCATGTTTAATATTTCCATTTTCTAAGGCCAACTCTAATTCAATTTCAGCATTATTGGCTTCCTTAGACATAGATCCAATACTAAATGAATTGGATGTAATGTTACCTAATCTTAAAACAATGCCAATTAATTTAATCAGTGAAATACAAAAGTATGATAAAATTGTTTTAGCATTTTCTGTTTATACTACTCAATTGGAAGATGTATCATTCATGATAAAACAATATCGTCAAATTATTCAAAATCAAGAATTATTAATATTCTGTGGTGGACCACATGCAATAGGTGATCCATTTAGCATGCTGATCAATGGTGCTGATATTGTGTGTACTGGTGAAGGCGAAATAACATTTCCAAAAATCATAAAAAAATATATCTCAAATCAAGACTTCCTTGATACTCCAGGCATAGCATATTTCAATAAATCAAATATTTTCGTTAAAAACCCAAAAGAAAACCCAATTAATTTAAATGATTTCCCTCCATTCTCAGTCAAACATAATTTGATTAGGCCAATAGAGATAACCAGAGGGTGTGCATGGAAATGTAGATTTTGTCAAATAAGATCGAGAGGAGGTTCAATAGTTAGACATCGATCAATCTCACAAATTTTAAAATATATTGAGATCACAATTAAACATTACAGCAACCGTAGACCCGATATTCGTTTCATTAGTCCAAACGCATTATCATATGGATCATCTGATGGCAAAGATTTGGATCTTAATTATTTAGAAGAACTTTTATCATCAATTAAAAATATGATTGGTCCCTCTGGAAAAATCTATTTTGGGTCTTTTCCTAGTGAAGTACGACCTGAGACCATCACAAAAGAAAGCGTAGAAATTCTAAAAAAATATTCAAATTCATCCAACATAATTTTAGGAGGTCAAAGTGGAAGTAATAGGTTACTTGAATATTCCTCAAGAGGTCATGATGTTGATGAAACTGAAAGAGCAACAAAACTATTAATTGATGCAGGATTTCAAGTTATGATAGATATAATTTTCGGATTACCAGATGAAAATTTAGAAGATATCGAATTAACAAAAAATCATATATTGAAGTTAATCGATTTAGGTGCAACAATTCACTCTCATACATTCTTACCATTAGTTGGAACCCCTTTCGCAAATCAACCCGCTGGTCAAATACATCCGGAATACAAAAAATTCATAAGTAATTTAATCTCTCAAAAGAAATTAAAAGGTCAACATAACTCACAAGAAATACAAGCTAAATTAATATCCTCAAGAAGAAAGAAAGAACAAAAAATTAAACGAATTCATTTAGATTTAATATAATCTTTTTTAAAAAAAAATTTAAAATACTAAATATGGTAAACAGTAAATTAGAAACCAAAAAATATTTTTTACCTGTTTATTTGACTTGGGCCATTGTCACTCCAACTATTGTGACCTTTATGACTTCATACCTAAATACTCCCGAAGGAGCATCTATAGTTGATTTCATTCCCTGGACAAGAGTATTATCATTTTATACTCTTTTTGGATTAGTATGGCCATTAACTATAGTAATATCTCCTGCGTTTTTTGTTTCAATCAGAGAAATCACTTCATATTCATTTTTTGAAGCATTAGCCGTAGGATTTAGTTCAAAAGCACTATTGTCTTATATTCTCATTTCGATAGCTTGGATAGGACCATTAGTCTCACTAATCTCCGCTTTTTATCTCCATAAAAAATTAATAAGTATACAATCAGAAGAACCAAAAAAATTCGGCTGGATTGATTATTTGGCAGGTTTTATTTGATACAGAATTATTAATTTGTAGTCACGTTTGACTGCATCACTAAATTCTGAAACAGTTTGTCATATATTGAAACTAATGCAACATGTGCTACCGCTTCATCAAATCCATCTTTAGCATCAATATCATTATTTAATATTTTATAATAAATTTTCATTAGTAATTTATATAATACTTCTAGTGGAAATACTAATACTCTCGAAGTCATTGCAAGTATCTTGAATATAATTTTTATAAAACTAAAACTAGGGCCAACTACTATTTCATCTTGATTTAACTCCTCACGAATATTATTTTCTATTTTTTTTCTATCTCCCATGATTTTTATTTGATCTATAATTTCACGAGATCTAAATCTCATAAATTCAAATATTTCTCCATTAAATAATTCTTCTCTGATACTATTTTTCAATTCGGAAAATACTCTTCTAACATATCGATAAGATGCATTTATCAGAACGATTGGTATAGAGAATATCCCCAAAAATATATTTCTTAAATTTTTCCAAAATTTATCTTTCTTTGTCTCAAAATTATAATGGTCAATTATGAATTGTCTGGCTCCAAATGCTAAACCAATACAAGTTTGCCCTAGCTCCAAATCTGCTAAAGTCTCTTGATATTTTTCTTCCATCATAATTATTCCTTGAAGCGCAGCAGATACAGCTATATTATTCACCATATCTTCATCTAATTGACCTCTTTTTATTTTATCACTAATCAATATTAAATTCTCTTTTCCAGACTTTTCATCAAAATTATACATCTTTGCAAATTCATGAACTGCCTTTTTTCTCACCCATGGTCTTAACGAAAATTCTTGCATAAAATAATTAAGAGCAAATTCTCGAGCAGTCTCTTTTCTTAAATCTCTAAAGTCTAAATTATTTAATTTATTTTCTGAGTCCACCACTACTTGCTCTATCAGTTTTTGGGTTTTCTTAGGAATTGATTTTTTATCTTTGCCCAACAAAGATGAAATATTTTCTGCTAATTCATCAATTTGCCCTTTGAATTCCCTTTTGTAATTTTCTAAAGAATCTGCATCTATTGGAGGCAAATCTAAAAATATAAATCCTGCAGATGCAACATTAAACGGTATTGCGAATAAATTCTCCAAAATTTTATAAATTGCAGCTCCTCTATAGTTTCCATTTTTTAAATTAAATTTTTTACATGACTCTGCTAATCCATAAAAAGGGCCAAATAAACCTGCAAATGTAGAAAGGGCCAAAGCAAGAGAACCAAATAATATAACAATAATTTGTGGAGGGATACCTAAATTAGATATTAATGTAAAATAACCAATTGAAAATATAATTATTGTTAATCCAACATCTATCGACTGTCCTACCCCCTTTCTTAGTATATATCCTTGGGCCAAATTATTTACTTTACCAGAGACACTCCCCATATTGTTTAATGCATATTCTATCTCTAATCTTTCATTTGAGGCAAATATGTTAGATAAATTGAAGATTAGTTTCCTACTCACCTCCAAATAAGGTATCAATTCTCTCAATTTTTCAGGAAAAAATATATCCCATAAAAATAACAATAATTTTGCTATGAATACCAAAACAATGAAAGGGCTACCTAAAATAAGATAAAATACATCTTTCAAATATATTGACATTCAATTAATATATATTTTTTGAGGTTATATGAATTTCTCAATATACCTACTATAATTCTCATGAAACCATTATAATTTTATCAAATAAAAAATAACATTGTAAAATATAATAAATAATATTCCTATCAATATTTTTAATTTTTAAACTCATATGCTTTAACAAGACCATAATTATCTTATGCAACCTCTCAATGGAATTGATATGGTTTTAGCAGAGTTAATTTTAACAAATTTTTTGTTAGGTTTGCTTTCAGTCTTTAGTCCATGTTTATTCCCATTATTACCAAGCTATATTGCTGTAACATTAAAAGAAAATCAAGGTAGACTCACTATTTTCATGTCCTCCATATTCCTCATGTTAGGATTGATGACTGTTTTCGTTTTTATTGGGTTTATCTCTCAATTTATAGGAGAGTTTTTACTTTCAAACTATGCCTTATTTGCAAGAATACAAGGAATGATTATCATAATCGCAGGTATAATTATAATTCGTCCCCCTAATTTTATTAGTTCATTTTCACTTCCATCACAATTCCAAGATTGGTTATATAATGAAGAAACTATTATAAAAAGACCTTATCTCTATAATTTCATACTAGGATTATTATTTACATTAATAGCAGCACCTTGTGCAGCTGGTTTTTTTATTTTATCATGGAACACTCTTTTAGAAGTTGATAGTTTCTCCTCCAAATTACTATTAATTTTTGGTTTTACTTTAGGTGTTGGATTACCATTTATTTTCATGTCATTATTTGTTCCTCAGGTCAGAGCAGAACTAGTAAATAAAATGCATTCTGCCACAAATAAGATTTCTATAGTACTCGGAATAATACTTATTATAATTGGTTCATTACTTATCTTAGACTTATCTCCCATTAACATAGGAATATAATTATTACCTATAAATTCCAAATTCCCTCAATATTTTCTAATAATTCTTTCAAATCATCCATACCCCAAATTCCCATGTGTCCTATTCTAAAATTCTTCTCTTTGAATACACCATACCCATTAGATATTAAGTATCCTCTTTTATTTAATTCCTTATTTAAATCAGTTATACTTCTTTTTTGATCATTGGCAATTGTGGAAACCGTTACTGACTCATATCCCTCTTCTGCAAACATTCGCATATTATTTTCAATTACCCAACTTTTTGTATAGTTCGCCATCTCTTGATGTCTTTTAAAAATATTAATGTGCCCCTCCTCTAACATTTGATCTAATCTCATATCTAATGCATACAATAATGAAATTGCAGGTGTGGATGGTGTTTGATTCTTTTTTAAATAATAATCTATTAAACCTACTAAATCTGTATACATTCCTCTTCCAGAAATTTGTTTTGCTTTCTCAAATGCTTCATCGCTTATCAATCCAAAAGATAAACCTGGCGGTAAACCAAATGCCTTTTGAGAAGCAGAAAAAATCAAATCAGCATTATTACTTTTTGGTAATATATAATCCCCACCAAGAGAACTTACTGCATCTATTACATAAGTAATTTCAGGAAATTCACTCTTAATCAATTTACCTATTTTTTCAGTTGGATTTTTTATTCCAGTTGAAGTCTCATTATGAACCACAGTCAAACAGTCATACTTTTTTTCTCTAAGTTTTTCTAAAATTATCTCAGGTTTAGAAGAAGTTCCCCATTCAAATTTTAATTGATCTACCTCCTTACCACAATTCATAATAGTTTTATGCATTCTCTCTGAAAACGAACCACAAGTTGCACTTAATGCTCTCTCTGATATCAAATTTCTAGCTGTAATATCCATCCAAAGAGTTCCTGATGATGTATGAGTAATGATATGATAATCTTGAGCTTCAAAAAAATCCTCCATCTTTTCAGTAATTCCTTTGTACAATTTTGTAAAACTCACCTCTCTATGTCCAATCATATTTTTTGATTGTGCTTCAAGGATATTTTTTTCAACTTGAACCGGACCTGGTATCCAGAGTTTTTTATCATTCACAATGAAATTAAATCACGTATAATATTAAATATTTTCAATAAAGAATATTCTCAAATTGTTATATATTGGTAATTTGATCTAAATAAATTTTGATTTAATATTAAATTAGGGGTTTTTTGTATCTTTTTAGTAATAATGAGTTTAACACAACTGACACTGATGAAAATGCCATAGCTAATCCTGCATACATTGGTTCTAATATTATCTGAAAACTTGGCACTAATAATCCTGCTGCAATAGGTATTCCAATTATATTATATCCAAATGCCCAAACAAAATTAGATTTGATTTTTCTAATTGTTTTCTTAGATAAATCGAATGCAAATATCAAATCTCTAAGATCATTTTTCATCAAAACAATATCTGAAGTTTCTAATGCTACATCAGTTCCAGCACCAACTGCAATACCTACATCAGCTTGGGCCAATGCTGGACTATCATTAATCCCATCACCAATCATCGCAATGATCTTATCTTCGTTTTGTAAACTTTTAATATTTTGAATTTTCTCCTCAGGGAGGACTTCTGCTACGACATTTTCTTTTTCAATGCCTATTTTTTCAGCAATTGCAAATGCAGTTTTTTTGTTATCTCCAGTAAGCATAATTATTTTATACCCAATCTCCTTCAATTTAGTTACAACTTTAGAGGTCTCATCCCTCAGTGTATCTGAAACACCAACTCCTCCTATGATTTCGCCATTTAGACTCACCAACATTGTTGTGTTACCATCATTTTGAAACTTCATAATTTTATTTGATACCTCATCTGAAATTAAAATATCAAACATTCGCATTATTTTATCAGAACCAACCAGAATCTCATTATTAGCTACTTTTGCTTTTACTCCTAAACCTACCAAAGCCTCAAATTCATCAACCTTACCTATGTTTAGGTTTCTTTCATTCGCCTCATTTAATACTGCTAATGCAATCGGGTGTTCTGAACCACTCTCAGCCATTGCTGCGTAAGACAATACTTCATTCTCATTCATCTTAAGCGTAAATATATTGCTTATCTTTGGTTTCCCCTCAGTTAATGTACCTGTTTTATCAAAAACTACTGTATCAATATTATTTATTGACTCTAACGCATCTCCTCCTTTGATCAATACCCCGTTACTTGCTCCTAATCCAGTTCCAACCATCACTGCTGTAGGTGTTGCCAAACCTAATGCACATGGGCATGCAATTACCAATACAGAAATTGATAGGATTAATGAAAAAACAGTATTACTTGTTCCTGGTGGAACCCATTCGATTGGAATAATATTCAAACTCAACAAACTAAACCACGTTATGAATGTTAAAATTGAAATTAGAATCACTATTGGTACAAAATATTTTGAAATTTTATCTGCAAATTTTTGAATTTCAGCCTTAGAAATTTGAGCATCTTCAACCAGTTTAACTATTTTAGAAACTGTTGTTTCAGCACCAATTTTGTTTGCCTCAACTAACAAAACTCCATTTTGGTTTAATGATCCACCAATAACAGAGTCTCCTACATTTTTATCAACAGGATAAAATTCTCCTGTAATAATCGACTCATCCACACTTGAATATCCATTTAAAATTAATCCATCAACAGGAATGACTTCACCTGGGTATATTCTCACTTTATCACCAACACCAATTAAATTAGTTTGAATTTTTCTCTCTTCAATATCATTACCATTTTCATCTTGAATAATCAATAATGCTTCTTTTGGAGTTAAATCCATTAATTTTCTTATTGCTTCAGATGTTTGTGATTTTGCTTTAGCTTCAAAATAATTCCCCAGCATTATGAATGTTATCAAAAATGCAGATGTCTCAAAAAATACTCTACTCTGAAACTCAGTATTAAATAATCCATAAACCACTGAAAATATCGAATATCCATAAGCTGCGTTTGTCCCTAAACTCACCAATGTTTCCATTGTTGTTACTCTATTTTTGAAATTTTTCCATGCTTTCTTATGAAACTCTAAACCTAACCAAAACTGTATTGGAGTTGCAAATATTAAACCAATTAATACTTCAACTGTAAAACTTTCAAAAATTGAATATTCAACAAATAACATAAGTTCATGCGAGAAATGAAAAAACATATTTAACATAATTACTAAAAATGGAAACGATAAAACATAAGAAATTATAAATTTCTTTTCCCAATTTTTTATCTCATCTCTTTTTTCCAAGCGATCAATACTATCATCACTAGTTTCTACCTTCGCATTATATCCAACATATTCAATCACATCAATAATGTCTCTTAATTTTACTTTATCAGAGTCAAATTCTAAATTAGCCTTTTCTGAAATTAAATTTACTTCAATATTAGAAACTCCATCTATCTCTGAGACTTTCTCTTCAATAATATTAACACATGCGGCACATGTCATACCATCAATTAGTAATTTAACTTCATTATTATTCAATTGATCAATTTCTTTACCTGAATAACCTATGTCATTTAACCATTGTTCAATTGTTTCATTTTTTAACGTAATATGTTTATCTATCTCTGCTATCTCTGTTACAAGATTGACATTAATATCGATAATTTCATCTTTTTCACTTAATTTCTCTTCAATAATATTAACACATGCAGCACATGTCATGCCTTCAATCTTGAATTTTTGTGAAATTTTATTATATTCCATTAATACACCATTATATTATTACTTGTAAATTTTTACAACTTCATAAAAAAATACTTTTATCATTCTCTATAGGTAATTTAACTTTAAAAATTATATTATTATGTAACATTTGATAAAAATTAAAGAAAAAATATTGACACTTTAATATTTCTTCATATACTCTAATTTCATAAATACAGATATGCAGGGGCGAAATTACCCAAAAGTAAAAAAAATAGAGGTTAAAGAAAATTTTCATGGTACTACTGTTATTGATAATTATCGATGGATGGAAGATCATCGAGAACCCGAATTAGTAGAATGGGTTGAAAAACAAAATCATCTTTTTCATAATTTTATAGATGATAATTCATCAATTAAGAAAGATCTAGAAGCCTTATTTAATTATACTCGTTATGGTATGCCAATAAAAAAAAATGGTTATTATTATTATTCAAAAAATCTGGGTATGGAAAAACAATCAAAATACTATCGGAGATCAAAAGAAACTACAGAAGAAACTTTGATACTTGATCCAAATACATTATCTGAGAATGCAACTTTAGCGGTTGTCAATATGACATATTCACCAAATGGTAAAATGGTCATATTAGAACTATCACAATCAGGTTCTGATTGGCGTACACTCAAAATTCTGTATTTAGATGATCTATCCTTTGGAAAAGATGAATTAGAAAATATTCGAAATGGGGCATCTATTCAATGGTTAAATGATGAATCTGGTTTTTATTATTCGGCATTTGTTGGTAAAGAAGATCATGGCTCCTCGAAAATATGGTTCCATAAAATAGGATCTTCACAATTTGAGGATCAACTAATATATGAGCACCCAACAGATGACCAAATGAATTCGACATTATGGCTTGATCATACCCAAGAACATCAATTCGTATATCATTATAAAGATACAATGCCTAGGAATCAATTATATTATAAATCTAAATCACAAGATATTTTCATACCTATTTATGATGAATATAAATTTGCATTTTCGGTAATTGAAGTAATTGATAACATGGCATATGTCTTAACAAATCAAAATGCACCATTGGGTAAAATTATCCAAATTGATCTATTGAATCCAACATCTAATAATTGGAAAACAATAGTACCCGAAAAATTTCCAATCATAAGATATGGGGGTGTGAAAATAATTCAAAATAAAATTTTCGTAATTTATAACAATAATGTCAATAATGAAGTATATGTGTATAATTTAGATGGTAGCCTATCGCATGAAATTTCCTTCCCTTCATATGGCTCGATTGTTCTCTCAGGAAGCTTTAGTCATAGTTATCTTTTCTTTGCTTTTTCATCATTTCTTTATCCATATTCTATATATGAATATGATATTCAAAACAATTTATTAAAAATTTTTGAAAAACCAAAATTAAGCATTGATACTTCAAACTTTGTCGTAGATAAAATAGAATATGAATCATATGATGGAACAGTCATACCTATGCATGTTATGCACAAAAAGAATATCAAAAAAGATGGTTCCAATCCTACCTTATTGTATGGATATGGAGGGTTTAATATTTCTTTAAATCCAACTTTTAATCCATTTGCAATATATTGGATGAATATGGGCGGAGTATATGCAATTCCTAATTTGAGAGGAGGAGGAGAATTTGGAGAGGAATGGCATAAATCTGGTCTTCTTTTCAATAAACAAAATGTGTTTGATGATTTTCATTCCGCAGCTGAATATTTAATAAAGAACAATTATACCACTTCTAGTAAATTAGCTTCAAGAGGAGGTTCTAATGGTGGTTTATTAACTGCTGCAACCATGCTTCAAAAACCGCACCTATATGGTGCAGTATTAACATTGGTCGGAGTATTAGATATGTTAAGATATCATCTATATACTATTGGTCGATACTGGGTACCAGAATATGGTGATATAAATAACAAAGATGAATTTTTGAATATGTATAAATATAGTCCTTTACATAATGTGAAAGAGAATGTTCAATATCCCCCCACTTATGTTTATACCGCAGATTATGATGATAGAGTTGATACTGCACATTCTAAAAAGTATGCAGCTATTCTCCAAGAAAAAGGAAAAGGTGGCCCATTTCTCATGCGAGTTCAAACAAATGCGGGTCATAATGCAATCGGAAAACAAGTGACAAAAATTATAGAAGACATGAGCTATGAAATATCATTTTTAAAGAAAATTTTTGGTATTTAAGGCTCACCACGATCATTTTTTTCAACCTCATAACTAATTATAATTGAATATCATAGACTCTACCCCAATCTAACAAAAATATTTTTCATAAACTATATAAAGTTCAATTCGCTAAGCTATATGATGTCAACAGAAGAGTTCGCATTCAATGAAAACTTATCACAAAATGAAGCCCGTGTCTTACATAGTTTAGTTAAATGGCCTGATGCATCGGATCAAGAAATTCATAGTCAAATATTAATGAAAAAAAGTACTTTCTCCAGCATAAAAACCAGACTCAAAGAACAAGGTTTCTACAAACGATATTATATTCCAAATTTTCCATTGATAGGATTTGAATTGACAAACATCATGTTCGGCGAACTTAATCGATTTACAACAATAGAAGAACGATTAAGAATTGCAGAAGACACATTGAAAGGTTACAAAGAAGATTTTTTAGTCATCTCTGAAAATAATAAAGCTTTCAATATCTCTGTCTCTCAAAATTTTACTGAATATGCAAAAAATTCAGAAAGTTTCTTTAAATTATATTCCGAAAATAAATTCCTCAGTAAAGATGGGATGTATGTAAAAACATATCCATTCGAGTTATCAAGAGTATTCTCATTTTTAGATTATGAATCCCTATTAGCCAAACTCTTTGGTTTTCAATCTGAACCTTATGATGATAGAATGGTGATCCCCACGGGTAAGGTAAAAAAAATAAAGTTAACAAAAGCGGAACGTAAAGTATTAGTTGGTCTTGTTCAACATCCAGATGAAACCGATACTTTAATTGCTGAACAAGTAGGTGTATCAAGAAACACAGTAGCTAATGCGAAACGAAAATTTTTGAAAAAGGGTATCTGTTTCCCAAGAGTAGTTCCAAACTTAGAAAAACTTGGTTTTAAACTATTGGCGTTTAATTATAGAAAATTTAATCCAAAAATATCATCACAAGATCGTATAGATGCCATAGAAATGGTACGAGATAAATTAAATCCTCATTTTTATATCTCTAAAAATCTTGATGGTTTCATAATTTCTGCACACAAAGATTATGAAAGTTATAAAGAGGCATACAAAGAATTAGATCGTTTTTATAATCGTCAAGAGTATATTTTGGATGAACCAATTTCATATACTTTTGAATTGCCAGAGATGACTATAATCAAACCAATAGATTTTCTTCCAATGATTATGAAACAATTAAATTTCAATCCAGATCTCCCTTTAATCGATCAAGGTTGACAGATGACATTACTATAATAATGGTATAATATCAAAATTATTAAAATAATTAATTTTTTACTTAATTATAGTAATAATATTACTATCGCAGGTGTGGCAGAGTAGCTATGCAGCGGCCTGCAAAGCCGTGGACCAGGGTGCAAATCCCTGTACCTGCTTTTTTTCATTCATTAGTTTTCAATTACATAGTTATATTTATGTCCAATTTACATATAGAAATAATTATACATGGCCTCATTTGAATTCACTGTTTATACTTCACCTAGACCAAAGAAAAGACCAAAAGTATACCGTTGGTCAACCGTAAATCCATCTGAAAAAGATGAAAAATTATTGGCAGGTAAAATAAAATCCTTATCAAATTGCCCCAAAAAACCTCTGGCAGGTCAAATTAGCGTTGACTTTAAATTTTATATAAATCCACCAAAATCAACACCTAAATGGCAACTTCCGCTCATGGAACAAGCGATATTACGTCCTAATAAAAGTCCAGATTTAGATAATTATGTTAAATTGATTTTAGATAGTCTTAATGGTATTCTTTGGGAAGATGATCGATATATTATTGAAATTAATTCTGCAAAGTATTATACCACAGATCAAGAAAAAATTGAAATAAAGATGCAACAAACAAATATATCCAAATATAGAAAAGATTATCTTGAAACAAAATAATAGTCGTATTGACCAATTAGAAAAATTACTTTCATGTAAAATCCAAAAAAAAATTAACTCTGGATTATCATTGGAAAAATATGAAGCGATTTATGATAATCAAAAAGTATTATTAAGAATTTTTGACGATATTTATTTCAACGACCGTTATCTTCGAGAAGGTATTGCTATCCGAAAACTATCAAAATCCTCAGACTCCTCAGATATAATAATTCCAAAAATTATACAAGAATGGCCTGAATATGGGATACGAGCAATTGAATGGTTTGACATGTCTCATAATATAAGTCCAAACCAAATAAAAAGTAGTTTAACTTGGTTAAATCAACAAACATTCAAATTTCCATACAACCTTCAAGATGATTTGATTAATCATTTATCAAATTTAGATCAATTACATCCATCTTATGTTGATTTTTTCTCTTTTCATAGTCGAAATATATTGAAATTAATTAATTGGTCATCAGGAGATCATACATTTTTACATGGCGATTTTCATATTAATAATCTTGCTAGATTTAATGATGCCATTATTATTTATGATTTTGAATATGCAACATATGGATCACATTTTTACAATAACGCTCAAATCCAATCCTCTACAAATCATGATATCGGAGGCAATATTCCAATAGAATGGCAATTATTAGTCAGTTTAACAAATTTACATTGGTTTTTACAAGAACATAATTTTTCACCAAAAGAATCTCTTACAAACATTGAATTGATCTCATCACTGTCAAAAAATTTGTATTAATAACAAACCATGATGTTATTTTTACAAATGATATTTTAGTACTCAATAAATCAATAGTAATTAATGCATAAAGTTTAATTTTTCAAATCAAAAATTATTATGTTTGATCATACCACTTTATGTTATTGCATCAATTATCGCAATAATAATATTTTCTGGCGTTTCTATCCTATTAAAATATTTAATTCCGCAATCTGGTGGCCCTGTTCAATTCACATTTATTCAATTTACTATATCATTTATTTTACACATTTTTGTTATCATCATATACACCTCATTTTTCAACCCATTATATAACATAGACTTCAATCAACTTTTATTAATTTTTCTTGCAACATTATTTGGCTTCCTTGGCTACCTATCATATATGGCTGGTTTAAATAAAGGAACTGCATCCCTTGGAGGAGTTATTTTATCATCAAGAGTATTCTTATCAATACCAATTGCATTAATATTATTTAATGAAACATATATTCCCTCAATTTATTTTTCTATTCTTCTTGCCCTCATAGGTTCCATCATAGTCTCATGGGATGATAAACAAAGTATAGGCTCGATTATAAAGTTGAAAGCTCCTGGTATTAGGTATTTCTTTGCTGCTGCTATTTTATGGGTATTTCAAAATCTAATCATCAGAGATCTCAATAATTCAATTGATCTACTTTTATTTTTGACGATTAGAATGGGTTTCTTTTTTCTATTTTCAACAATCTTCATTTACTTTTATTTGAATATTACTAATAATAGTTTTTATTTTCCCAAACGAAAAACCATTTCCGGTATTATCCTATATGGTGTTCTCAGCTTGATTGCCCAATTGGGATTAGTGTATGCATTAGGCGAGAATCTATTAATAACAGAAACTATCGGTGCATTTGAAGGAACTTTAACATTTGTTTTTGCAATATTATTTGCTAATTTTATAAAAAATGATTTTCTAAACGAACCACTTTCATCAAAAATTATTCTGACCAGATTTTTTGGTGTAATATTATCTTTCATTGGAACATTTTTAACAATCTTATGGGTCTAGTGATTATGGATAAAGTAATTTTATTTGATTTAGACGGAACCATTGTGGATAATACAAATCATATCATGAGTTGTTTAAAAATAGCTATTCAAAAACTAAATATTGAATTTGATAATCACATCGCAAATAATATATCTGGAAAATCATTCTCCCAAATATCTTCGATGTTAAATTTATCTAAAAATGAGGAGGCGAAACTCATTGATTATTATTTTCAATGCGATACCTCTAATATCAATAATCTCTCATTAATTGATGGTATGTTGAAACTACTATCAAAATATCAAAAATTAAATTTCAAACTCGGTATAGTTACATCAAAAATAAAAAAAACAACTTCAATCCTAATGGATCATTTTAATTTACTTCCTTATTTTGAAACTATCATAACATCATCGGATGTAAATAATGTAAAACCAAATCCAGAACCACTAATTATAGCTTGTCAAAAATTGAATGTACTACCGTCAAAAAATATTTGTTATATAGGCGACTCTATCTCAGATATTTTTGCCTCTATTAACGCAGATTTAACTCCAATCGGAGTAACTTGGGGTAATTCAGGTTCGAAGCTCCACCTTCATAATGATGTTAAAATAGTGGATGATATTAATACTCTAGAAAAGTATTTAGATTACCATTATGGGCTCTGATAATGAAAATTAGAGTTTTTAAAAACAACTAAATATCTAAAAAACTTATTTTCATTAGCTATTATTTATATACTTATATCTCCATAGAACTATAGCTATAGTGATCACTATGAATAAACAAACAATTTTATCATTTGTATTAATTTTTGTAATGTTCTTATCACCTAATTGGATTGCGCAATCTAATTCGATAGATAATACAAAAAATATGTTAGAGTTGAATCCTGATCAAGGATTTGAGATGGACATTCCCACTCAGTCTTTTGATTTTGATACTCCAACAAGAAATACACCAGAACTTGTTAAAGAATCTAAAGATCTTAATTTTGCTGAAAGAGGATCTTTGGACAAAGAATTTGAAGATAAAACAGGGAAGGAAATAATTTTCAGTTCTGAAATCATTGAATTAAAAAAACAAGCATCAAAAGGTGTGAATTTGGCAGACGAAATTTATATTTTAATTTTTGATAATCATGAAGCAATTCCAAAAGATTATCTTGCCGATTATAGTTATGAAACATTAACTGAATTACCCATTGTAGTTGTAGAAGCATCAGGAAATGATGTTTATCATTTATCAGATACTCCTTCATTAGATAGTATATTTGTAAATAGATACTATCAATTTATAGATCCTAACTGGATTGAAACCGGTCATAATTATGAACAAAATTTCGAAACACAATCTTATCCATCAAGAGCACAAGTTGGTGCAAAAGGATTAATAGATGCAGGTCTTACCGGTGAAGGAGCAATTATTGCAATTTTAGATACAGGGATTGACTCTACGCATCCTGATTTAGATGATCTTGACAATGATCCATCAACCAATGATCCTAAAGTTATCAAAGAAAAAAGTTTCATTGATTACAATTATGATGGCATTGCAGACTCGGATCCAGCTGATGTTCAAGGTCACGGTACTCATTGTGCAGGTATAGCCGCAGGTATTGGTAATATTAATGGTATCGCACCTGGGGCATTTTTATTTAACGGAAAAGTCCTCGATGATTATGGTGGAGGAGACTTTTTATGGATTGCAAATGGAGTTAACTGGGCTGTAGAAGAAGGAGCAGATGTAATATCAATGTCTCTTGGAGGATTATATGGTGATGTTCAAATGTATATGAACAAAATTGTTGATGCAGCCGCAATGACCGGAGCACAAGTTGTTGTAGCCGCCGGTAATTCAGGACCATCACAAGGTACAATTTCTTCACCTGCATTAGCTGATTTTGCCTTAGCAGTCGCAGCAAGTGATTATTATACCAATGTAGTAGATTTCTCATCTCGAGGCCCATCAGTTTTAGGTGATATTGGTCCCGACATTTTAGCACCAGGTGCAGAAATTATTTCATCATTACCTGGAAATAGTTATGGAGTATATTCTGGTACCTCAATGGCAACCCCAGCAGTTGCAGGTGGTTTAGCATTATTATTAGCTGAATTCTCCGGATTAGAACCAGCTTTGGTCCGAGGAGCATTATTAGATACTGCAAGCGATAGAGATTATCATCCCTTCGAACAAGGTGCAGGTTTAATGAATTTAGCTGATGCCTATACTATGTTAAATTCTGGTGATGCCTTGAATATAATTCATCCTAAAATTAATTCAGATCATCCATTATTATTATCAAGTGGAGAGACTATGATCTTACCCATTGATATTTTTACAACAGGAACAAACCTACCAACTCTATCAACATCATTATCTGGAGTAACATTTAGCTCAACTTTTGAAGTTGATACTCATTGGTATAGGTCATTAGCGACTATTACAATGGGGAATACAAATCAAAATGGCACAATAAGTCTTACACAAGATAATTCTGTAAAAACTTCTGTCAATTTCTATTTAGCATTAGATGAAACACAAAATGATGGTTCACAAAATACAGATGCAGGAGAAACCTTTACAGGTGCACTCACTTTAGCTATGAATTCATCATTAAAAGGTTCATTAGATACCAAGGACACTATTGATTACTATAATTTTACTGCGCAAGAAGGAGCTGTTTATGAAATAATTGCAGGTAATCTTACTTCAGATTATGATATGTTTGTCCATGATAGTAATGGGTCTGTAATTTCATGGTCCGGAAATTGGGATTTATGGGATGAAATGGCATATATTTATGCATTCAGCTCAGGTGAATATTCGGTAAGAATATTTCATATGGGTTGGGGTGGTCCAGGCAGTTATGATTTATCTGTAGAAAAAGTAGATACTTTTGAAATCGGAGATGATTTATCTACTGAGGGAGTATTAACTGGAAATTACTCTACTAGTACACTTGATGAAGATAATGATAATCTAATTGATGCTTTAGTATTTGAAGTAGAAATTACTCTCTCCGAAGAAGCATCACTTGATTTTGGTTATAGTGTTTCCATGGCAAGAGATGATTATCAAAGTGGATATTATTGGGTAACTAATAATTGGATGTGGCAAGATTTCGATGCAGGAACACATACTGTAGATTTAGTAGTCTCCACAGAAGGATTGGTATTCAGTAATTACGATGGAGCCTATATTCTTGACTCATTAACTATCTATGATATGAATGATGGAAACGTATTAAATATGGAAACCTCATTGGTAACCACAGCTAGTTATAATTCAAATACATTCGATAACGATGAAATTTTAATGTTTGATGTTTCATATAGAGAAGTAAATACTGATCAAGACAATGCACCAGAAGAATTAGAGATGGTTATCAAATATAAACAAAATTTTGATAGTCCTCAATGGCTTGATGTATATTATGGAAATGTATATGGTACAAATCAATATACCTATGATACTATCGATTTTGAAGCAAAAGCAAATCAAGAAATGGAATTAGTATTCAATGTGCCTATTTCAGAACTTTTGGATAGGCAAAATGCCTCTTTATTGGGTTTTGTTTTATCAAATATGAATGAGGTTATTCCAAGATATGAACAGTTTGATCAAACATATCTAAAAACCTTTGATATTGAAACCACATCATCAGATAGTTCAATTCAAGTTAATCCAGTAGATACTGATGAATCCGGTCTATATGATGTATTGAGGTTTACATTTGATTTCTCCCTAAATGAAGAAACATATATGGATTTAGTAGTTTCAATAGCATATAGTATAACTAATGAAACTTCATTACCATATTCTCATTATGAATATTTATATTTAGAAGCAGGAGATCATCTAATTAATATTGACTATCCTATTACTATGTTTACAAGTAAAGGACTTCAATTTCCTATATTATTCCCCTTTGTAGGTGGATATTCATGGGAAGGTGAATTTGGAGGTCCAATGGTTGTAGATGGTTATACATTAGATCAATTTGATGTCTCACCTGTAAAGTTTGTAGAATTACATCAAGGAGATTTAGTTATCAATAATAATGAGTCTTTAGACATTTATTATGATGTCGGATTAGAATTTTACTCAACAAAATCATTTACCGCATTAGTCCAAGCTCATATTCAAGTATATCGCCATGAAGAAGGAGGCTATCCATATGTGGAGGGTCTTTGGATGGAATATGATTTCAAAGCAGGTCAAAATATAATACCTCTCCGTATAGATGGTCAAGATATATTTAGAAATAAATTCATAGGTTCAATGGAAATTTCAACAATTCAAGTTTGGAATGAGGAATATATAGAAGATGAAGATATGTACAACGTTCAACGTGATACATATGAATATGTCTATCGTGCAGGTATCATTGGTGATATCTCTTGGAAAGATATCGAACCATATGCTCCTGTAGTCATAAATTCATTTGAATTAATTCCATCTTATAATGATGATAATTTAATTACAAATGTTGACTTCAAATTCAATGTTGATGTAAGAACAGCAGCTACATATGTATATGAATTCTATTATGGAATATGGACCGAAGATCTATATAACGAAGAAGAACTATCAATTGGAGAAAAGAATATTACTATCTCAGTAGATTCAAATATGTTGGCAAGAGCCATCATGAATTCCTATTATGGAGCTCCAACTTTTAGTTTCTCCATATTAATGGAATATGATTATCTAGATTATCATGATACTATGTGGGGTGATTTCTTAAGAGAAGTATTACCATATTCATTAAATGATCTATACTATGAATTACCTATTGAAATATCAGATTATTCTGCTTCATTAACTGATCCAGATAATGATGATTTATTTGAGGAAATTAAAACTGATTTCACTATGAAGGTAAAAGAAACTGGTTATTATGATCTTTATTTTGATTTCATGCTTGAAATTAACACCCAATCTGGTGAAGTTTGGGGTTGGGGCTTCAGTAGTTATCAATTCTTTGAATTTGAAACAACTGGCAATCAAGATGTAAGCATAACCTATCCCTTAAGAGAACTCAATTGGATCATCGAATACATAGAAGAAGAACTTGATGAAGAAATCACTTCCTTAAAGTTCTTATTAAATCAGGTTAGTGGATATGATGATATTGGACAATTCGCTCTACTAAGAGACTCACTCGAGCTTTTAACTGTTGAAGATATGTCAAATATAGACTATTCACCACCAATTGAATTCATCGAAATCACTGCTAGTTTGAAGGATGAGAACTCTGACGGATTATATGATTATATTGACATTAATCTTGATATAGATGTTTCTGTCGCAGGATACTACTACATCTCCTTGAATATGGATATGCTCATTACCCTATCAAACGGAGACTCAATTTATTGGTGGACAAATGGTGCATATACAGATGCTGAATTAGAAATTGGTTCTACATCACTTAACCTTCAATATAGTTTCTCTGAATTAGGATGGGTTATAGATGATATTGAATCATGGTATGAAGACGAAACTATTGAAACTATTGAATACCTTGTTTATTCTATCAGCGGATATGATGATATTGGTGGCTTCAATATTTTCGACAGTTGGGAAGAACCGATATCTTTAGCAATTATTGATGATTTATCTCTCATAGATTATAGCCTACCCCTACAATTATTAGGTGTAGAACTTATTTTCATGGACTATGATAATGATACGATAGCTGACTCATTCATGATTGAAATAGTATTTTCAGCTAAAATGGATATGGAACTCTGGGGTTACATGGAAATGGGACTTTACGACATGGAAAATGAAGTAGAACTAATGTATGATTACTATAATTTCGAAATGTCGGTAGAAGCAGGAGAACATTCAATGGAAATGGAAATGGTGTTTGAAGATATGGGATTAGATCCCACTGACTCTGACATGCCTGAAAGTTTAATGTTGATGCTCTATGTAGATATGTATTCACCAGACATAGGTATAGGAATGGGTGAATTCTTTGAAATTGAAATCACACCTGAAGATTTAATTGTATTGCCCGTAATAGAAACTTCAGATCCAGTTGATACAAATTCAACAGAGACTTCAACACTAATTCCATCTGAGTTGACAAATGTCAGTCTTCCAGTAGATACTGAAGGTTTCTCACTTTCAATAATGAGTCCATTAGTGGTAATGAGCTCAATCCTTGCTGTTGGAATTATTCAAAGAAGAAGAATGCAATAGAATAATCAAAATATAATGATCCCATTCATTTTGGGATCATTAACGATATCAATTTAACAAACAATTGAATTAATTTAATACAATACTATCAATCAAATACAATCAATTAATATTTTTTAGAATTAATGTTAATTTATGACTAAGACCCCAACATATTGGGACTATTTACAATTGGAAAAATTGCTAGATAGTCAAGGAGGTTTATCAAATGATGAAACATCAGTTTCTGAAGATGAAATGCATTTCATAATCGTCCATCAAGTATTTGAATTATGGTTCAAATTAGCAATAAATGAAATTACTCTAATCAGAAATACAATGTCTGCTACCCAAATAGAAGAAAAACAAATCCCCTTCATAGTCCAACATATAAATAGATTAGTTGAAATATTCAAATTATCAGCAAGACACTTCAAACTAATGGAAACACTAACTCCACAAGATTTCTTAGTATTTAGATCCGAGTTAGGAACTGCAAGTGGTTTCCAATCATTTCAATTAAGAGAAATTGAATTACTTTTAGGCCTATCAAATGAAGAAAGAGAGAAACAAGGTCACTCTGACCCCATTGATTATCTATTGAAAATTGTAAAAGAAACAGAATTTGAAACTAACATCAAAAAAAGATTACTCAAATTAAAAACAGAACCTACTTTAAAGGATGTGCTTTATGAATGGCTATATCGGACTCCTATAATGGGTTCTACCCCCAATAAAGATGAAGATGAAAATACAATTTCTAAATTTACTAATGATTATTTACATAAAATTGATGAGATAAATCGATCTCAATTGAAAATTATGCAAAAAGATGGTCTCGATATTTCCAGAATGGAAAAAAGTTTTAGAGAAACATATAATCAATTTAAAAATTTTCTAACCAATGAAGATGACCATCAAATGAGACGGGTTAAAGCATCCATTCTATTCATTGAGTCATATAGAACTTTACCACTATTAGCTTGGCCTAGACTATTAATTGATAAAATTGTAGAACTAGAAGAACAAATTGTAGAGTTTAGATTTAATCATGCAAGAATGGTTGAACGTATCATTGGAAAACGGATCGGTACAGGAGGATCATCAGGAGTTGATTATATTGATCAAACTACAAAATATAGGATATTCCCAGAATTATGGGCAATTAGATCAATGTTAATTGACACTAAATATTTGCCCAATATTATTAATGAAGACTACTACAAATTTAATAGTTCAAGTTAATCTACGTCATATAGATTTGATACAATATGGGATTACAACATAATTAAAATAGTAATTAATATGAGGTCGATATAATGAATAAACAATTATTCATTCTACAATTATTTCTACTTATTGCGTCACCTATTGGGACGACATCTCAATCAAATATATCATCAGATGATGTTTCATTGACAATTTACACTTATGACAGTTTATTGGCTGATCCAGGTTATCAATTTGATCGTGCATTTGAAGCATATGCAAACTTACCAAATAACTCTGTCAACGTTGTTTTTCTACCTGATGCCAGTTCAATTTTAACTAAGGCAAATGCGGAAAAAGACTCACCAATTGCAGATGTATTAATAGGAATTGATAATGTTTTAGTTAATCAAATTCGAGAATTGGATTTGTTAACACCTTATCAACCTTCAAATAGTCAAAATTTGAATCAAGAATTGGTTTCAGGTTTAGCCTCAGATTATTTATTAACTCCTTATGATTTTGGTGTAATATCTTTATGGCACCTAAACAATTCATTTACAAATTCGATCAATGCAAACGAATTTCAGTTAAATGACATTTTATCTCCAGACTTTCAAAATCAATTAATTATTCAAAATCCACAATTATCTTCTCCAGGTTTAGGTTTCTTACTCTCTACAATCGCACTCTTTGGAGATGAAGAAATAACTTCATTAGATTCAAATAACGAATGGAATAATTTTTGGAGGGAATTATCCACATCAACTACAATAACATCATCATGGGGTGATGCCATAGAATTGCTTTATACAGAGGAAGCAAATAAATCAATAATGGTATCCTATACTACATCACCTGCTTATGGAGCTTGTTTATATGATGATACTTCAACATCAGCACTATTACCAATAATAAATTCTGAAAAATATGGTTGGCAACAAATAGAAGGCCTTGGTATTGTTAAAAACTCTCCAAATATAGATTTAGCGAAATTATTCGTTGATTGGTTCATATCTGATGAGTTACAGTCACAAATTTATCTTAATCAATGGATGTATCCTGCTAATGAAAATGTAGTCATGCCCGATTGTTATAATCAAATAATACCATATAACAATATCAAACCATTGAATAATCAAATAAGTTCAGACCTCTTATCTGAAAACTTGGATAATTGGCTTCAACAATGGGAACTTGCTTGGGTTGAAGGGGTAACCGATACTTCAAATTTAAATACAAATAATTGGTATCATGTTTTGAGTTCTTTTATATTAATAATGATAATTAGACTCAACAAACGATTCAAATGAGCCAAATCATTTCTATTCTGAAAACAAATTTTTTCCTAATTTGCTTTCTAAGTATTTTTTTCTATATTCCACTCTCAAGTATTTTTTATTTGAATTTAAATTCTGGCATGACTAATTGGGTCGAGCTATTTAATAATCCCTTGTTCTTTAGATTTCTAACTTTTACTATTTCTCAATCTATTCTTTCCATAATCTTATCTTCTTCAATTGGTCTTATCACAGGGTATTTTCTGGCAAATTCAAATATTCCTTTTAGATCTTTTTTTAGAGCCGCTTTGACAGTCCCCTTTTTATTCCCACCTTTAGTCCTTCTTCTTGGCTTTGTTATTTTATTTGACTCATCTGGTATCTTATCAAATTTATTTACAAATTATTCATTTGATCCATTTTCATTCAATGGAATCATCATTGCCCATTCTCTGTATAATATCTCTCTCATGACACGAATATTAGAATCTGGCTTTCTATCCGAACCTGAAAGTTTTCACCAATTAGCAGACTCTCTAGGGGTTAACAAATGGATAAAATTTAAAAATATAACTTTTCCCCATATCAAACCATATTTTTTAAGTGCAATTCTACTTGTTTTCTTATATACTTTCAATTCATTCGCCATAGTTTTGATATTAGGTCAAGTAAAACTCCAAACATTAGAGGTCATGATATATAATCAAACTAAATTAAGATTAAATTATGATTTTGCCTCCTCCTTAGTTATTATTCAATTACTTTTGAATTTGTCAATAATTTATTTGTATACAAAGCAAACATCATACGAAACTGAAAATTCAGCTTTAAGTATCAAACAATATACGCAATTCAATATATGGCCATTCTTATTCATAATTTTTATCACCATTTTAACATGGATACCGTTTATATTGCTGTTTTTTTCAGTAATAGAAGGTTTAATTCAAGCTCCATCAATCGTTATCGATCAACTATTCTCGGGTGATTATGATCGTTTTCTAGGCACTTCTTCGTCACGTGTATTATTGAATTCTATTATTTTTGGTATATTTACCTCTATTTTTACTATTTCCATGATACTTGCATTGATTTACTCCTCTTTACAGTTCAATACAAATAAAATTGATAGACTCACTTCACCTATTATCTTGATACCCATGGCTACCTCGGCAATAACAATCAGTTTTGCTTTAATACAAACTCATGGACAATTTTCCTTTTTTTCAGATTTTGTTTCCATATATATCTTAAGTGCACATATAATTGCTGCACTTCCATTCACATCAAGAGTTCTTTTCTCATCTTTTTCAAGAGTACCAAAAGAATTCATAATTGCTGCAAAAACATTTGGAATCTCCAATTTCAAAATTATGTATTCTATAATCATGCCTTTAATTAAATCAGGATTATTAATTGCATTTCTATTTTCATTTGCAATTAGTTTAGGTGAATTTGGTGCAACTTATTATTTAGCAAGAGGAGAATGGACTACTCTTTCATTAGCAATAGAAAGATTATTTGCGAGTCGCAATACATTATTACCAAATTTGTATGCATCTTTACTCGTGATATTTTCTCTGCTTATATTTTGGGTAATCGAAAAATTTGGGTCGGTTGATTTAAGGTTATGAAATTAGAATTATCCAATATTGATCTAAGCTTTGACCAAAATCGCTTATTTCAAAACTTCAATTTGAAAATTGATAATGATGGAGTTAATTGTTTATTAGGTATTTCTGGTTCTGGGAAAACATCCATCCTTAAAATTATATTAGGTATTTTAGTTCCAGATAAAGGTAAATTGTATATTGATGGGGAAGATATTACTAATCTCCCTACTCAAGATCGAAACATTGGTTGGGTTCCTCAACAACAAATACTATTTCCTAATTTGAATGTATACAAAAACATCGCATTTGGTCTATCAAATCACTCAATGACACATGAACAGAAAAAAAAGCAGGTTCATGAAATATCCAAGTTAATCGGCGCAGAGCATCTCTTAAATCGTAACACTCAAACATTATCTGGTGGAGAAAGGCAAAGAATTGCATTAGCTAGAGCAATTGTCACAAACCCAAAAATACTATTATTAGATGAACCCTTCAGTTCATTGGATGGGCCAGAACGAGATAAAATTTCTCTTATCTTCAAAGATGTTCAAATGGAAACCAATATCACTTCTCTCCATGTAACTCATTCATCAAGAGAAGCAGAACTTATTTCAGATTATATTCATGTACTTTCTCATGGAAAAATTATAAGATCAGGTACTATTTTTGACTTACACTCACATCCAAAATACCCAGAAGTAGCTAAGCTTCTAACAATTCCTAATTTTATTGAAGAACACCCCATTCTTGGTATAAAGGAACCTACTATAATTCCTATCGAAGCAATAAAATTAAATGAAAAAGGTAAATATAACGCAAAAATTATTACTCTCACAAATAATAAAATCTATTTAAAATTTGAAGATATTATCCTAGAGACATCTCATTCCGCAATGAATAATCGTATGGGACAAGAAGTTAAATTTGACATAATTAATGATAAGTTAATAAAAATATAAAATTTTAACTTAAAAGATTATCATCAAATACTAAATCTATAAAATTTTTAGTGATAGCCGCAGATAAACCCCATAACTCTTTATTTTTAACAAATTCCTCTATTTTAAACACATTTGTCATCCTCACCTTATTATCCTTATCCACTATTTTTTTTCGCATGTAATTTTTTGGATCTAACAAATGAATTAATGGGATGACAATGTTTTCTTCACTTTCAGGAGTTCTAGGATAATATTTTGCTTTCAAATATTCATACATATTATCTTTCCCAACATCTTCAATCATCCAACAAATTATGGGTACCACTTGAATGTTAGAAGAAGAAAAATATTTTTTCATTTCTGAGATTATAATTATATTTTTTTCATTAATCCCTAATTCCTCATTTGCTTCTCTGATTGCGGTATTTACTATCGAACCATTATCTATTTCTGAAATCAGACCTCCAGGAAATGATATTTGACCAGGATGTTTTGAAAGATTTTCAGCTCTTCTTTCGAATATCAAAAATATATTTCTAATTGGAGGTAATTTATTTTTTATGATTTCAGCAGATAATACTAAATTTACTAAAACACCTGCTTTATTTTCAAATGTTTGACTATTTTCAAAATCATCATTAATTCCATCAAATACCTTCAATATATGTTTATTTAACTCATCAAAATTAGAGTACTTCATATCTAATTTTGCTAAATAATTGTCAATCGAAATCAAGGTATATACTTTCTCCAAGTATCACATTATATTAAATTGATGTATCCGCATAAACTGTTCTAATAATTTTCTCTTTTTTAAAAAAGTAAATAAAATACTTCAAATTCAATGTATAACCACACAACTTGTGAAAGACAATTTTTGGGGTAGGTATCAGAAAGACTCTCCAAAAACGCATTATGATCCTTTTCAAACCTTCATAGAAAATAATATACCTAAAGGATTTAGAGTCAACTTTTTACCTTCCAGAAATGATCGCCCAAGAGAACAACATATTAATTTTAACATATCAGATCATGAAGAAAAAATTACAAAAACAGAAATAGATAATTCAACATTGACTAAAGTTTATAGAGGTCAAAGTCCTTGTGTTCCCATAGCGGGTGATGCTACTATTCTTGGTGATCCTGATGCAGATGAATTAATGATGGATTTCTCTTCATTCGATGGTATTTCTGTGATGAATAAATTTGCTCCATTAGGTATATATTCTCAAGAAGCTACAGGAGTTGCAACTGTAAATATTCCAAAAATATATGTACGTAATTTACAAAATGCTAATGCAAATTACTCAATTTTAAGGCCTATGAGGACAACTTTAGCATATTTGCTAGAAGGCAATACATATAGATCTGATTTATTTGCACCTTTAGCTTTTTTTAATGTTGGTCCTAACTCCGGCTCATCAATAAAATATTTACACTCCCAAACATATGCAATGCCTTACTTATCCGGAATAAATTCATATTCATTCCAAAAGACATTTGATCAAAACAAAATATGTACCGCATGTTCAATTATAAGTAAACGCACTATAAATGATCACTTACATCAAGAAATTAATTATCACGATTTAATTTTTTGGGAAGATGAAAATGTGATTATCCTATATCCTTATGCACCATTCAGATCAATGGCTACTCGAATTATTCCAAAAAAACATGTAAGTTACATAGGTAAAGCAACAGATGAGATGTTGAAATCAATAGGTAATGCTTTAAAAATTACTGATTATCTTATGAATGTTTGTTCACCACTCTCAAATCCACTCATTGATAGAACAATTGCTTTCCGTCAAACTACAGATGTTCGAAAAGATTTCCATATGATAATTGATGTATTACCTCCATTTCCAACTCTAGCTGCAGAATCAGTTGATTACCTTGGAATGACTCCATATAATCCTTTTGAAATGGCAAATAAAATGAAAAGTATTGATCTCACTAAATTTTGATTTATTACATTGCACCCATAGATACTGGTGGTCCGCCTTTTTTATCTTCACCCGCACTTGCTATTGATACTTCTCCAATTAATATTTTTGGAGATTGATGACCATATTCAACTAATAATTCTTTTGAAATTCCATTAATTCCCTTTAACATTTCAAATACATTAGTCCCCAACATTGCATTCTTAATGGCATACTTAATTTCACCATTTTCAACATAGAATGCTCTCGTCAATTTAGCCGATATATCAGGAGTCATACTAAATGCATTTAGTCCACTCTCAATATAAAGTCCTTTTTTCATATCTTCTAACATTTGGTCTGATGAATCAGAACCTGCATCCATTTGAAGTTGATGAATGGTTGGTCTTGGAATTTTACTTCCAAATCCACTTCCTGCATTTCCTGTATTTTCAATACCCATTTTATTGGATGTATATGAATCAGTGACATAGTTTTCTAGTATACCATTTTTGAATAAACTTACTTTTGTAGTTGGAGTTCCCTCCGCATCATATATCTTAGAACTATATCCTTCATCCACATGTGGGTCATCCCATAAGTTTAACTCATTCACTCCCAATTCTTCCCCAATTTTATCAGAAAAATAACTCATACCACTCATAACCATATATCCATTCACTCCAATCCCTATTGTTCTTGATAAAGTTTGGAAAGTCGATTTTTCATCTAATATAACTGGCATTTTATCACTTTCAATTTTTTGAGATCCTAAGGTCTTCACTGCCTTCTCAGCAGCTACTTTACCAATATTACCAAAATCAAAATTATTTTCCCATTTCCTTGATAAATAAAATTCTCCTCCCGAGCCAACATCTGAAGTTGATAAAGGAATTGATACAAATGAACCCAAACTCATTGAGGTGGTTTTATCGACTTTGGATATCCCATTAGAATTAAGAACTACGACTTCACTATCGTTTAATTGTAATCCACCTCCAACAATAGATCTTTTTTCAATTTCTAATGCAGAATCAACCATTAATTTGAGAGATGTAACAACATCTGAGGGATCTAGTAAACTTAAATTCTCGTCATATAATCCTTTTACTTTTCTTGGATTTCTATCAACCTTTTTCGCTAATGAAATGAAATTATCATCAGGAGGTGATAGTTTAGCCAGTTTTATGGCGTTATCCACAGTTTCTTCAATTGTTTTAGGAGTTAACGCAGTAGCACTTGCAATTCCCATTTTTTTTCCAATATATGATCTAACAGAAATTAATGTTTTACTTTGTTGTTGAATACCTGATATAGAATTGGCTTTAATTTCAACACTTCGTTGAAAACCATGATTTAGTTTAATTTCTAATTCAGATGCCCCATTATTTAATCCATGTTTTAATGCCTTGGACGCCATATCTTCCATTTCTTGAAGATTTTCATTCATTTGGTTTGATTGTTTTTCCATTATTTGCCACCTACTATAATGTCTTTAGCTGCTATAGTAGGTCCACCGCCAGTCACTGGCATAGGTTGAAATCCTGTCAAATTACCCTTACCACACACACCTGGGAATGCATCAATCATCAAATCGTTTCCAACTCCTAATGTATTTTGTAAAACTTCTAGAGTCATTCCACTCATTCCACTATTTCTAATTGGAGTTGTCAATTCACCATTTTCTATTTTAAAACCAGATTGTGATGAAAAATAAAATTCTCCTGTTGATGGATTTACAAAACCTCCATTTGAATATGTAAGGTAAACTCCATCACCTATTTCCTGTAATAATTCTTCAAATGATAGTTCACCATTATCTATGTATGTATTTCCCATTCTTGGCATAGTCATATGTCTGAAATCAGTAGCCCTTGCTGATCCATTTAAAATATTACCTTGATCTAACATAGATGCTGTTTGTAAATCATTTAGATAGCCAACTAATTTTCCATCTTTAATGATGTCTCTTTTTGAAGTTGGAGTACCTTCAGAGTCATATTTGAAAGATCCTCTATATCCGGCCAAGGTTGGATCATCTATTACATTTACTCCTCCAATTGCCATTTGATTTCCAATTTGATTTCTCAACACTGATCTATTTGCTAAAATTGCATCTCCTTCGGAAGCATGTCCAAATGCCTCATGTATGTATACTCCTACTAATGATTGCTCTAATAACACATTCATTCTTCCAGATGGCGATGGATCTGCATCAAGTAGTCCTATCGCTCGGTCTCCTAATTGCCCCATTTCGTAATCAATATCCCAATCGACCATCCTTTTTAATCCTGAATTCGAAGCTACACTATTTGCTACATTCTGCATTACGTTTCCGGATCTTGCAGTTGCAGCGCCAGATAATCTAAAGACTCCATAATCTGATACAACATTTGTCCCCAAGGTATTGACAATAGTTTCTCGTTGAATTTTTTCTGTAAACCTACCAGTGGAGGAACTAATTCTACTATCATGCTTTCTTAAAGTTTCTTCTACTTTAGACGCTAAATTGAATTTATCCTCAAATGATAAATCCTTTGGATTTATATCAGGATTAAATTCATTATGTCCTTCAAATGCATTGTCCAAATTAATTTCTGCTTTGGTAATAATGTGAGAAGAAGCTCCTCGAGCCATTTTTATTGCAGTTTCTAAAGTTTCTTTTAATTTACTCTCCTCAAATGATGCAACAGATGCAAAACCCCATGCACCATTAACAAGAGCTCTTATAGCAACACCTGTCAATTTTTCAGATGAAACATCTTCAGTTTTTCCTTTTTTAACTGTTAAAGATAGGTCTTCACTTTGGTAACCTCTCATATCAGCAAACTGTACTCTTGAACTATCTACCGTGTCTAATACTCTTTGTAACGTATCTAACATACATTAATCTTTTAGAAAACTAGTTAATAAGTACCTCGTATCAAAAATTTTCTAATTAATTATTTAATTCATTTTATGTAGAAATTTTTATACTTTCATTGGTCAAACTTACTTCATTATCATCAAAAATAAATTTTAACTCAAAACTATCTGCTAAATCTTTCTTCAATGCCATCAGATCCTCTGAACCCAATAGATCTAAAGAGTATTTACCTAAACTGGAAATCAATAATTGCATTTCTAATTTTATAGTTTCAACAAAATTAGTGATATAATTTATATTTCTTTGAGATGGTGGAAATACAATTCTTCCTATTTTTTTCATCCAACCAAATTTATACAAATTAAACATTAGAAAAATATCAGAAAAAGGATATGCGTTTGCAGCAATTAGAAATGGTCTTCCCATTGCTACTGCATTAACTCCAAGTGCTAACGCTTTTACTACCTGAGCACCATCAAAAAATCTCCCTGATAAGATAATAGAGGTTTCAATTCCTTCCTCTCTTATTTTTTTAACAGATCTCAAACAAGCTAATGTTGGAAGTCCTAAATTTTGTAATGCAACTGTTGGGCTCATACCTGTCCCACCTTCTTTCCCATCGATCGTAATTGCATCGATACCTGCATCGGTTGCAACTCTGATTACTTTTGTTAAATCTCTATAAGGTCCTGTTTTCAACCAAATTTTAGCTCTTGGGTAATCATTTCTCAATTTTAGAATTCTATTTTTTAATATTTCCTCAGTAAATATATCTGGAGATGAATGCCTCTCATATAATTTCACATCAATATTTTCATCAGATGGATCTGGATGTATGATATATCCGTTATCTTGTAATCTTAATGCTGTCTCTCTATCTACTATTTTTTCACCACCAATACCACTTTTCGCACCTTGACCTCCCTTAATCTCAAATGCAATCAAACCTTCATCAAAATAATCTTTTAATCGTATATCTGAGTATATCTTATTCCACAACTCGTTTTGAGCATCCTCCTCATTTTGTTGGATCAAAATTCCTCCATAACCATCAACTCTATTTTCAAAATATTCTAATATTCTATCCATTAAGCAAGGTTGTTTTTTATTTACTCTTTCATCATATCCCCATGTTGCAGCAACATTCTCACCAATTCCATAAATTAAACCTAATTGTGCACACGCTTTTGCAGATAAATCTGCTACAATATTCCAATCTTCTGGGCTTCCCATCGATGCTTGAACAATAGGAAGTTTAGTGTTA
>Ga0255766_10000237_pt1 | contig 48955 bp, 46 predicted proteins | sample 071ome_23_FD_179966 | JGI IMG/M metagenome (GOLD analysis project Ga0255766, IMG submission 179966) | Coastal salt marsh microbial communities from the Groves Creek Marsh, Skidaway Island, Georgia - 071403BT metaG (version 2) | ecosystem: Environmental > Aquatic > Marine > Intertidal zone >...
TTCCAAAAGTTTTGTCCATGAAACTGAGGAGAACCTAATGCGATAAATTCTAAACGATTATCATTGTCAATAGAATATGATGCATTAAAGTAGTAAGACCATGCATCTGAATAGGTACCTAAAGCAAATAGTCTGTCAGCAGTTCTTCTTGAAGCTGAAGCCATAAGTGCAAGTTTACCATCCATTAATAAACCACTATTAACAGTTACCGCAGTTTTAGAATATTGGTATTCACCAACTTCTTGTTTTAACACAACGCCTGGTTCAGTTGACGCAGGTGCACTCATAAAGTTCACCACACCACCTAAACTTGGTGTTGCAAGATTAACGGACCCTGCTCCTCTTTGAACCTGAACAACAGATGCAACGTCAGCAAGTACACTCCAGTTAGAGAAGTATAAATTACCATTTTCCATGTCATTCATAGGAACACCGTTAATTAGATATGATGTGTAACGATCGTCAAAACCACGAACGTATACGTTTTCATCATCCCAACCACCACCATTTTCAACATAAACGTTTGGTAGGGTTGATAGAGCTTTTGGCAATCCACGTCCACCTAATCTGAAATCAATATCAGCTTTGGTGTATTCATTAAATGGGATCGCTGAGGTGTTGTCTACACGTTCAGCAAGTACTTCAACACCGCCTAACGCGACGGATGCTGATTCTAATGTAAAGTTTGCAGATGCGTTAGAACCTGAAACTCTTACAGTAGCACTTGAAGATTTGTAACCTACAACACTGGCAGTTACTGTGTAGCTACCATCAGGAACATTAATAGAATATCCACCGCTTAATGTAGCAGCAGCACCTAATGTTGTTCCTTCAACCACAACATTTGCCCCTGGTAAAGCATTACCATCTGCATCTGAAACAGATCCAGAAATAGTACCTTGACCAAAGAGAGCGCCTGAAATCATAATGATTCCAACTAGCGCACCAAGAATCGAACGATTCATAGTTAACTCCTTTTTAAGTTATCTTCATATATTAATATATTAACTCAGGATACACGCGAGTATCCTATCGGGAATTTCTTCTTTTAAATTTTAAATTCCAAAGGATAAATGCCATTTATTAAATTTTTTAAAACATATAATACCTATGTTTTTTTTATTAAGTTTTCAGATGGAATTTTTAGACTTAAAAACTCAGCAAAAAAGAATTAGAAAGCCACTAGAAAAAAGAATCAATAAGATTCTTGATCATGGAGCATATATTATGGGTCCAGAGGTGTTTGAGCTGGAGGAAAAATTAGCTGATTATTGTGGAGCAAAACATGCTATTTCATGTTCATCTGGAACTGATGCACTGCTTATACCATTAATGGCGTGGGGTATAGGTCCAGGAGATGCAGTTTTTACAACTCCTTTTACTTATGTTGCTACAGCTGAAGTTATTTCTATTCTTGGGGCAACACCTATTTTTGTAGATGTATATGAATCAACTTACAATATTGATTGCGAAAAGTTAGAAATTGAAATAAATAAAGTAATCAAAGAAGGCAAGCTCAGACCAAAAGCAATCATCCCTGTAGATTTATTTGGATTGCCTGCAAGATATAGATTAATTGACAAAATTGCTAAAAAATATCATTTGAAAGTCATTGAGGATGCAGCACAAAGTTTTGGAGGTTCTATTAGAGATAAAAAAGTTGGTGTATTTGGAGATGTTGCTGCCACCTCTTTTTATCCAGCTAAACCTTTGGGTTGTTATGGAGATGGTGGTGCAATTTTTACCAATGATGATAGTTTAGCTGAAGAGTGCAAAGCCATTCGTATTCACGGTACCAAAAAAGATAAATACAATAGTGAAATGATCGGGCTAAATGGTAGGATGGATAGTATTCAAGCAGCAGTTTTATTAGAAAAATTATCTATTTTTGACGATGAGCTGGAATTGAGAAATGAAGTTAATTTTCATTATAGGAAATATCTAAATAATGCACAGTTTCATCCTGAGGGATATCAATCTGCTCACGCTTTATTTTCAATCGTACTAGGCTCAAACAACAAAAGAGAAAATTTAATTTATAGACTAACTCAAAAGGAAATACCTTTTGTCATATATTACAAGTTTCCTATTCATTTAATGGAAGCTTTTAAATACTCAGGTTTCCAGAAAGGGTCTTTACCTATTTCTGAAAATTTATCAAACTCAATAGTCAGTTTGCCTATGCATCCATACCTTGCTGAAGTTGATATAGATTTCATTGTTCATACAATTCAAACAAAATAATGAAATATGTAGTTACAGGAGGTGCAGGTTTCATTGGATCTAATCTTGTTGACAAATTGGTTAGTCAAAATCATGAGGTACACGTCATTGATAATTTTATTTCAGGCAAAAATGAAAACTGTAATATAAAAGCTCAATATCATAACATTGATATTTCAGATATTGATAATCTTTCTAAAATTAAAAAAGTTTTATTTGATGTAGATACAGTATTCCATTTGGCTGCATTGGCAAGAGTCCAGCCTTCAATTCTTAATCCTGTTAAATATGAATTAAACAATTCAATTGGTATAGTTAATATGCTTAAATCTTCAGAGGAGATGAAAGTGCGAAGATTTGTATATAGTTCCTCCTCATCAGTCTATGGGCCTACCGAAAAACTTCCTTCACTGGAATCAGATTTACCAAATCCGATTTCCCCCTATGCTAATCAAAAATATTATGGAGAATTATGCTGCAAAATGTTTCATCAGTTGTATGGTATTGAAACTGTATCACTGAGATATTTCAATGTTTTTGGTGAAAGACAGAATATTGGAGGGGCGTATGCTACAGTGATTGGAATTTTTATAGATCAATTTAAGAATGGGGAATCCTTAACAATTAATGGAGATGGTAACCAAAAAAGAGATTTTACATATGTTGGTGATGTAGTTAGGGCCAATATTCTCGCATCAACTTCAAAAAAAGTTGGCAAAGGAGATGTTTTAAATATTGGTTCAGGAGAAAACGTTACAATTAATACTATAGCCAATTTAATAGGCAGTAAAACTATACACGTTGACCCAGTTAATGAACCACATGCAAATCTAGCAAATATTTCTAAAGCCAAAGATTTATTAGACTGGAAGCCATCAGTAAAAGTTGAAGATTGGTTGAAAGATTTAAAAATTAATTAAATATGATAATTGAAAGTTATTTAAGTCATTCTCTTTAGAGAGTTGTAATGAGATAATATTTTGATTTTTATATTCATAATTTATACCAAACAAAATATAATTATCTGTTGAAATGATATCTGTATAGTTTTCATAAGGCTGGTTCTGGTTTTTATCTTGGTACGGTATATAAACCTCTGAAAAAGCATATCTAGTTATAAGTTTAAAATTATCGATAATGGATTCTAGACCAATATTATATACAAATTTCCTATTTGAATTAGGATGTATAAATGAATTTCCTAAAGTTAGCCCTTTGTTTGACCACCCAAATTCATATACACCATGATAATAATATGAGTCGACACCAGGAGGATGCTGATTTCCACTTTGATTTCTTGTGTCAACTATCTCAAAATTAAAGTTTATTTTACTTGTATTAACATTAATCCCTAAAAGCCCGTCACCAAAGTTCATAGTCTTTACGCCACTTTTATCATCAAAATAGTGCTCAAAATAAATTTGTGTACTTTTCTTCTCAAAAAATAGAACAAAAGAACCAAGTCCATTTCCAGCTCTATACACTTGATCTTGTTCAGGCTGGGACTCATCATCACTTGACCTTGAAAAAAAGACATCTATATAATTTTCCCAAGAGGTTGGGATTTTTTCATTATTAAAGTCATAACCTCCATACTGTACGGCATGTTTAACAGAAAATCCCAGTGCTGATTCCAGAAATTGTTTTTTTAATAATACTGATTTATAATGTAAATATGGTCCACCTGAGTAACCTCTTTGTTTTGGAAATTTTCCATGGAACAGTTCAGCTTTATAATTAAAAATATCAAAAAAATTATACCAATTAGAGTTAACAGATATGCCCATAATTTTTCTAGAATTATTTGAAAATACCATTGAACCAGATGAAAGTACATTTTCGTAATATAATTTTTCAGGATTAAATGAACCAATTTTCAATTGACCTCTTTTTAAATCCGACGAATTAGAAAATTCATATAAATCTATTTTATCTTCATCAAGTTTCCACAGAATTTTCATATTAACCCATTTATTATCAAAACTTTTTATTGAATGAGAAAAAACAAAATTATTTTCTATCCCCTCAGTTGCATATAAACCATTTTTATTTTTATGTAAAAAGTGAAGATTATTATTATTTGCAAAAAAATTTATTTGTATTGAACTCGTTGTTTGAGCAGAAATGTTACTTATAAGAAATAATAATATTAATTTTTTTGAAACAAATTTTGTAATCATGATTTAAATTAATGTATAATCCAACTAAATTAAAACATATACTTTTATTGTAAATATTACTTAATCTAATATCATGTCACAAAAAATACTTATAACTGGAGGTGCTGGTTTTATTGCACATCATTTGATTGATGAAATTCTATCAAAGACAGATTGGGAAATAATTACTTTAGATCGCTTGGACTTTAGTGGAAACTTAAATCGATTAAATGAAGTGGTTAGTTCTTATCCTACAGATATTCAAAAAAGAGTTACTGTCATTCACCATGATTTAAAAGCTGAGTTAAACCAGGAAATAATATCAAGTATAGGTAAGGTAAATTATATTTGCCATTTAGCGGCAGGATCACATGTAGATCGATCTATTAGCCATCCTCTAGAATTTGTAATGGATAATGTTGTTGGAACTGCGCATATCCTAGATTACGCAAGAAAACAAGATAATCTAGATCAATTTATATACTTTAGTACTGATGAGGTTTTTGGTCCTGCGCCAAAAGGAATCAATTTCAAAGAAAATGATAGATATAATTCAACAAATCCCTACTCCGCTACTAAGGCAGGTGGAGAAGAACTAGTAGTTGCCTACGAAAATACATATGGTTTACCAGCATTTATAACACATACAATGAATGTTTTCGGTGAAAGACAAAATGTAGAAAAATATATTCCAATGGTAATAAAGAAGGTTAAAGACGGAAATGAAGTAACAGTACACGCAGATAGTGATAAAAAAATTCCAGGTTCGAGGCATTACATTCATGCCAAAGATGTTGCAGATGCGTTACTTTTTTTACTTAACTATGATTTATCAAAATTTAAACCAGATGAGACAGGAGCAAAATGCCAGAAATTTAACATTGTAGGAAAAAATGAAATCAATAATTTAGAGTTAGCTGAATTCATAGCTAGTGTACAACAAAAACCTTTAAACTATCAATTAGTTGATTTTCATTCTTCAAGGCCTGGTCATGATTTGAGATATGCACTTGATGGAACAAAAATGTTAAAAATGGGTTGGGAACCTCAATCAGCATTTGATAGATTGGAGTATGTTATAAACTGGACCCTTAAAAATGATAGATGGTTAAAAACATAAATGATTTGTATACAATATTTTTAGAACTAAATTACCTCCATGGTTAGATATTATATTTTATTTTTAGGTTTATTTAATATAGTCTTTACGCAAACTCCGCTTGATATTAAAAGATTAAGCAACAGCCAATTAGATGCGTTAAAAGAAGAACTATCTGAATCTGAAACAAATCAAGATGATCTTGATTTTAAACAACCGACAAAGTTAAATGAGGTTATAGTTAAATCAGTAGGCGAGATAAACAAACCTGAAGATATAGAAGATATAGAAGATTATTATTTTGGTTATGACTATTTTTATAATGAAATAAATTTTTTTGACAATATTCCTACTCCTTCTGATTTTAAACTCGGCCCTGGAGATGAAATTATAATATCACTTTGGGGACAAACTAATTCTCAAGAAACGTTTATTATAAATAAAGAAGGATTAATTTATTACAAGAATCTTGGATTTATAAATGTTTCAAATAAAACTTTAAAAGAAGCTGAATTATTGTTGAGGAACGAATTAAGTAAGATTTATTCTTCCTTGAATAATCAAGATGATGGAACCCAAATAATGCTCGAGTTAGGTCAGCTTAAATCAATTAATGTATTCTTAACTGGAAATATAAATAAACCTGGTATTCATTTAGTTCATCCGTTTTCAGATGTGTTTACTTCTTTAGTTCAAGCTGGGGGGATTGACACAAATGGTTCACTGAGAAACATTGAAATCAAAAGAGATAACAAGACAATTGCAGTTGTTGATTTTTACACTTTTTTTCTTAGTGGAATAAATTTTTTCTCTACCACGAGAATTTTAGATGGTGATATTATTCATGTTCCGCCAGTATCAAACAGGATAGAAATTGAAGGTGAAATTATAAACCCAGGTTTCTATGAATTGCTTGATACTGAGTCATTATCAACTTTAATAGAATATGGAGGGGGAGTAAAACCTACTGCAAGCAATAAGGCGATACTAGAAAGTATTGCTCCTATCAGCAGTCGAGAATCAGATGATGTAGCAAAATCAAGCTTGACAATTAATTTATCAAATTCTCATCAAGCTGTATTAAGTAATGGGTCTACTGTTAGAATACTTCCTATCGCAGATAATGATACGCAGGTTATCGTTTACGGAAGAGTTACACTGCCAGGTGAATATCCAGCTTTCAAAAATATAGCTTCAGTAGATAGTAAACAAACTCTTAAAAAATCATCCCTTAAAGATGTTCTTGATCAAGCTGGTGGATTTGATGACCCAATTTTTAGAAAAACTATTGATGAAAATATTGTAGTTCTTAGATTAGATGAAAGTAATTTTTTCGCCAAAGAATTCACAGTTTCTTATGCAAACTCGCAAGATTTTACTTTAGAAATTAACGATCAAATTTTTGTCTATGAGAACCCTAATTACTATAGAGGATTTACATACACAATTAACGGTGAAGTAAATAGGCCAGGTACATATCCATTGAAGCCAGGTATTTCTTTATCTGAAGCAATTGACGTAGCTGGCGGTATTACAGAATTAGGTTCAATAAATAGCATTTCTGTCACAAAAAGCTTTACAAGATTTGACGAAAATGGTGATGAAATTATAGAAACAGAACTTGTTGGTAATATAGATTCGAATTTCATAATTACAGATAAAAATATCATATCTGTTAAACCCAAAACAAATGTTGTTAGAGTTTTAGGAAATGTTTATAACCCTGGATTAATAGCTCATTCTGGTAATAGAAGCATGTCAATGTCAAATGCAATTGAATTAGCAGGAGGATATAAACCCAATAGTCTCAAAAGAGATTCTTATGTTATTAGAGCAAATGGAGAGATAGAGAAGGCGAACTTTTTTAGAGGTAATGCAAAAAGAATATTTCCAGGAGATACTATTTTTATCCCATTAGATCCAGAGCCGGATGAATTTAATGTGACAACTTTTCTTGCTGATTTATCAACAACATTAGCTAACATTGCTGCAATTCTTGTCATAGCTGATAACAATAATTAATGAAACTTATACTCCTTCGTCATGGTGAAAGCCAATGGAATCTTGAAAATAGATTTACAGGCTGGAAAGATGTTAGTTTAACCAAAAATGGAATAAATGAAGCAATATTTTCTGCTGAACAAATTAACCAACTAAATATTTCAATTCAATCAATAACAACATCTATTTTAAAACGTGCTCAACAAACAACGAAGATTCTCGTTGATAAATTAAATTATCCAAAAGAAGATGTGAAAGTTGATTGGAGATTAAATGAAAGGCATTATGGAGCTCTTCAGGGCTTAAATAAATCTGAAACGGCAAAAAAATATGGTGAGGAACAAGTAAAAATATGGAGACGTAGCTATGATATTCCTCCACCAATGTTATCTGAGGATGACAAAAGACATCCAAAATTTGATAATAAGTTTAATTTCATTGATTCCAAAAATTTGCCATCAGGAGAAAGTTTAAAGATGGTTATAGATAGACTAATACCTTTTTGGGAAACCTTTAAAAAAAATAATTTTCAATTTGATAAAAACCATCTTATTGTCGCACACAGTAATTCTTTGAGAGCAATAGTGAAAATATTAGATAAATTGTCAGAAGAAGAAATTATCTCCATAAATATTCCTACTGGAGTACCTTTAGTCTATAATTTTGATAAAAAGTTTAATGTTATTAATAAATATTACCTTATTGATGATACTAAATTGAAAGAAAAACAAAATATAATTGCGAACCAAGGTAAAGCTAAATGAATTTTGATTTTTCAGATGTAAAAGTATTATTAATAGGAGATTTCATGGTAGATCATTATGTAATTGGAAATTCTAATAGAATGTCTCCTGAAGCTCCTGTTCCTGTTGTTATACCAGAGGATGAATATTGTATACCTGGAGGTGCAGGAAATGTAGCAATGAATCTTAGTAAAATGGGGTCAAAAGTAACATGTATGGGGGCTGTTGGACAAGATACATTCGGAGAAAGTTTAATTCAAAAATTAAACAGAGATAATGTTAACACAGACTTTATTGAAGTTATTGCAAATCATACTACTACCCTAAAACAGAGGATTTATTGCAATGGGACTCAAATTGCAAGAGTAGATAAAGAAAAATTGCTTCGATGGAGCCCAAATTCGCTAGAAAAAATAAATTATACTGATTATGACATAATAATTTTGTCAGATTATAATAAAGGAGCTCTAATGTTGCCTTGGTTTTTTAAACCAAAAGGAATTAATGTGATTCTAGATCCAAAAAATAAAAGCTGGGAACATTTATTTATGCACTGCAATATTATTACTCCAAATATAAATGAATTAGAAGTATTATCAGAAATAGCAATTTCTAATAATGATTCCATTTTAATTGCTTCTAATAAATTGATTGAAGAAAAAAATTTTGATTATGTAATTGCCAAAAAAGGAGATCAAGGAATAACAATTGTTGGTAAGAAAAAATTTGTAAAAAATATAGATCCCTTTAATGTAGAAAACCCAGATGTTACTGGAGCAGGTGATACCGTTATTGCAGCGTTATCTGTTGCATATGCAAAAACTAATGATATAGAGTTTTCTTCTAAATTTGCTAACGCCGCAGCTGCTAATGTAGTTGGAAAGGTTGGTACTGCTACAACAAATATTAAGCAAATTAAAGAGTTACTTGTTAAATAATTCTTTCCTGATTTTAGTTGCAGAAATTTTACTAATATCTGATGGAGGAATATGCTCAATAATTTCATATCCAACCCCTCGACCATAATTCACTGATTCAATATCTGGTATAATGATTACTTTAACTTTTTTCAAATCAATTAAATCTTTTAATTTTTTTTCAACGTTTTCTTTTACATCATGAGGGTTATAAGGGTTTTTATCATCCTTACTAACCTCCCGCACACAAATTAAAACATTTTTTCCTTCATTTAGTCTTTGGTCAATTAACCAGCGATGGCCATCATGCCATGGTTGCCATCTACCTATAAACATTGAGTATTTCATTTAAACTTTCCTGTTCTGTTTGATTTGTTGTATCTATCTCAATAAAATTTTTTAATGGTTTTTCATAGTCCTTAACAAAAAAATTTTCTCTTCCCCTTATTTCTGATGTAAATAAGTACACTTCTAAGACTTCGTATTTGCTCTTGAACTCTTCTCTTAACTCTCTATAAGGAGAAACTAAAGAGATGATTGGAGTTTTATTTTTATTAATTAAATATGCTGCAATGCTCATGCCCAATCTAATATTTGCAAATCTTCCTTTTCTAGAATAGTCTTTATTTTGAAATAAATCGCGTAAGTCATCACCATCTATATTGAAAAAATCTTTTTCATGGCCATTTTTATTAAAATTATCTATTAACATATTTGCTAATGTAGTTTTACCACTAGCAGGCTGACCAGTAAGCCATATAGCTTGATATTTATTCATTTAAATCAACCTCATTAGGTAGAACATAAAACTTCCAGTCCATAACTTCTATTTGAGAATGCTTGCTTATATTAAATGATTGAAACTCTTTTGAAGGTAGGACTCTTTTTACAGCACCATTAACTAGGAATTCAATTGGCATAATAAAATTATCATTAACGTTGCTCCATCTGAAATGAAATGTTTGGTCAGTTTGGTAATAATCTAATTTTGGTTGATGTGGGCTATAAAAATATTGTTCAGCAAAATACCAATAGTCTTGTTCAGTTATCTCATTAACCTTATTAAAAAAGTCTCTCGTATTAGCAAAACCTTTTGCATTTTCAACCATAAATTCTTTTAAAATTTCAAACCATATTTTATCATTATTAATAACACTTCTTAAGGTGTGCATTACCCATGCACCTTTCATATACGTATCACCATGAAGTGCCCAATGATTTTCGTTTTCTTTTCCTACAATCGGTATTTCATTTACAATTCTATTTTTAATGCTGTTTAAATAATGAACACCAACTTCATAGCTATTAAATTTATCTTCAAAATATATTGCTTCTGAATAAACTTGTAATCCTTCATGGATCCAAATATGAGTTGGATCTGATGCGGTTACACTATTACCAAACCATTCATGCCCTGTTTCGTGAATAATTAAGGGATCTATAACTCCATACATTGGCCAACTTTTGCTTCTTACTCCATTATAAATACTAAATCCATTTCCATATGTTACTGCTGATTGATGTTCCATCCCTAGATAAGGAACTTCAACTAGTTTATAGCCATCTTCGTACCATTGATAGTCGCCAAAGTATTTTTCATAAAAACGAATTATTTCTTTTGATTGAAGAAAATAATTTGAAGCTAATTGCTTATTATAATCTAAAACATAATGATTCATAAGATGGGTTTTATCATCTTTTTTTAACGTATCTTGAACAGTAACATAGTTTCCAATTTGTACAGATATGTTATAATTATTAATTGGGTTTTGAACAAACCATTCATACGTGGTTTTATCATCAAATTCTTTGACACTTCTTAATTGCCCATTTCCAACTGCTACTAAATCTGACGGGACTGTGTAAGCCATTCTCACACTATCTCCCTCTGCAGTAATATGATCCTTATTTGGCCACCAAATTCTTGCACCTTCTCCTTCACAAGATACAGCAATCCAATCACGCCCATCTTTATCTTTGGACCAAGTAAAACCTCCTGCCCAAGGGGGATTATCTGCATTTTGAGGGACACCTTCGTAAAAAACTGTAAATTCAAAAATATTACCTTTTTTTATAGTTGATGGAAAATTAACTAAAACAGCATCAAGCTCTCTTGAAAAAATTAATTCTTCTTCTTTATACATTATTTTTTTGATATCTAAATTTTCAGCTAAATCAACTTGAAGTATATTTAGATTTCTCATGCTTTCTGCTTTAATTTTAACAAAACCACTTAATGATTTTTTATCAATATTAAAATCAATATTAATATCATAAAATGATACTCGATATGATGAACGATTTTCATTTAAACTGCCCATCAAGAGGTTGTTTGGAGTTAGTTCTGGTAGATTATACTGATTACCATGAGGCCTGTTCTCTTGGCAAGACAACAACGCGCATAACAAAAAACTAAAAATTATTTTTTTCATAATATGTCCTCGTTTTAAATACATTGTTTGCGAAGATGATATAATATAAAATTATACAAAACAGAAACCATAAAACAATAGCGAATGCTTCTTTTATCAAAAATAAAATATATACGATTGCTAAATAAATAATCCATTTTATCCATTGAGGTTGGGACCATAATTTTAATAAAGAATTCATTATTTAGTTTCTTTTAGATAGGTATAGTATTTCATTGATTCATTATAAATAGAATCATATTTATTCTCAATGTTAATATCTTTTTTTTCATACTGTTTAAATCTGGTAGTTTTTATTACGTTATCATACCATCCCTTCCACCAAATACCATCACTGGCATGATTACCTTTTTTCCATCTTAGCATTGACTTATCAAATTTAATATTAATTTTCATACACCATTGCGATAATACTTTTTCAGGGTTTTTTAATAGTTCGCTTGAATCTATAATCACATAAGATTTATTCATTTTTTTAAGATACTTAATAATTTCATACTGTTGAGGATAACCTAATTCTTCAGCTGAATCAAGTTTATTTTTTTTGGAATAGGAGCTAATTACCTCTTTTGGATGTCTTAATAAAATACAATTTTCACAATTATTCACCCATTCAATGTTATTAAAATCAAAAATGTGGTGAGCCATGTGTTTTTGATACCAGATTTTTTTATTTTCCGGTATTCTATTAATAAGATATTTAACAACTTCATCATAATTTGAAGAATATTTATTAATTATTTCTTTATAAAAAGGATGTTTTAGCCTGGTTTCTTTTAGATAGTATGCATAAAAAGGTTCATCTGTGACAAATGTATCCTTTCTTGAAGACCATGATCTCATGAGTGCTGTTGAAATATTTCTAGGACCTGACCAACAAGAAACTATCATTGAGATTCAATGCTTTGATTGATATATTGATTATATGAGGCTCTAATTTTATTAACTAAAGAATTGGTGTTTGTTGAACTTAGCATATAATTTTCAATTTTAGATACGGGTATAATGCCTGCAAATGTACCTGTTACAAAAGCCTCTTCACAGTCTCTAATATCCTCAAAAGTAAAGTTTGTTTCGTTACAAGGAATTTCATTTATTTTACATACTTTAATTGCCTTGCTTCTTGTAATTCCATTAAGACAAAATTCCCCCGTTGAGGTCAATACCTTATTATTTTTAATAAAAAAAAGATTTGTGGAATTACAAGTGCTAATATTTCCGTTAGGATCGTTCATAATACCTTCATCATAATTCAGCTTATTAGCCTCAATGCTTGCCAGAATACAATTTAGCTTGCTTAAAGTATTATAATGCGTACTTAAAATATTTTCTGAAGGCCTTATTGTTGAGACCCTTCCAATTGTAATACCATTTTTATAAATCTTTGGATCAGTTTTTTTGTATTCAGGTATAATTACAAAATTTATAGGACCTACATTCGCATTAGGGTTTTGATATGGAGTAATCTTGTCTCCTCTAGAAACTATTAAGCGAATGTGTACATCATCGGTCATTTTATTTTTTAATAGTACTTTTTCAATTTCAAACATTATATCCTCCTTTGATAAAGGAATTTGAAGAGAAATTCCGCGAGCACTATTAAAGAGTCTTTTTAGATGTTCAGAAATGAATAAAAGTTTAGACTTATGAAGCCTAATACCTTCCCATACTCCATCTCCAAGAAGAAAACCACTATCAAAAACTGAAATTTTTGCATTATCTCTATGAAAGAGCTCCCCATTAATATTGATAAAAATATCTTTATTTTTTGGATTTGATATATACGAATGACTACTCATTAGTGGGCCCACAGGGACTTGAACCCCGAACCTGCGGATTATGAGTCCGTTGCTCTAACCAATTGAGCTATGGGCCCTAAATATTAAATTAAGTTAATTCAAATTATTTTTATTATGAATACAAGAAAAACTTCAAAATTTAATCAGAAATATGTATTTGATTGAATTTAGTTTCAAGTTTAAAGTATTGTTTTTCACTAACTCTTATAGGTATTATTGATAAGTAATGAAAATTGCAATTGATCATCAAAAATTTATTGAACAAAAGTATGGAGGAATAACAAGGTATTTTGCTTGTCTTGCCTTAGAAATTAGCAAGTTAAATCAAGATATTAAAATATTTGCGCCGCTTCATATAAATAAATATTTATTCCATCTGCCAAAAAACATTGTTTATGGAACAAATATTGGGCTATACAATCAACCTTTTATAAAAATGTTAGGCCCTGTGAATAATTTTTTATCTCAATTTCAAGTAGAAAAATATGATCCTGATATCATACACGAATCTTATTATTCTGAACACCCAATAATTAAGTCTATTTGTCCAAGGGTAATTACTGTGCATGATATGATTCACGAGAAATTTCCTAATGAATTTTCAAATGATAATACAATAAGTTTGAAAAAAAAATCTATTGAAAGAGCAGATCATATAATTACTATATCAAATAATACTAAAAATGATTTAATGAAATTTTATAATATCAGTTCCAGCAAGATAACAACAATATACCATGGGGCTACTTCAAATTTGAGTACAAAAGGGTTGAAGCCTAAGAAAAATCAAAATTATACTAAACCTTATTTATTGTATGTTGGGAATAGATCAGGTTATAAAAATTTTAACCTTTTAATTAAAGCATTTGGCTTATCAAATCAAATTAAAAAGAAAGTTAATTTGATTGCATTTGGCGGAAAACCTTTTGATCATGATGAGCTTGAATCTTTTAATAGCGCAGGACTCAAAAAAAGCCAAGTAATTCATATAACAGGAGATGACAATACACTAAAAAATTTATATCAAAATGCTGAAGCTTTTATTTTCCCTTCACTTTATGAGGGTTTTGGAATGCCTCCTCTAGAGGCAATGTCAAATAATTGCCCGGTAATAAGCAGTAATACAAGCTCCATGCCTGAGGTCATTGGAGATGCTGGAGAATATTTTAACCCTAAATCAGTTGAAGGTTTAATTAATGCAATTAAAAATGTCTTGTTTTCAAATAGGAGCAAAGAATTAGTTAGTTTGGGTCAAAAAAGAGTTGAGATGTTTAGTTGGAAGAAATGTGCTAAAGAAACAATGTCAGTTTATGAAAGATTATAATTATTAAGATGATTTTTATGAAAGATTATAAGTATTATATGACTATCTATTTTTGTAAATAAATATCGAACATTAAATTAAAAATTAATATGAATAAAATATTAGTAACAGGCGGATCAGGATTTATTGGATCAAACCTTTGTGAATTTTTACTTAGTGATAGTGATAACTATGTGATATGCCTTGATAATTTCTTAACAGGGTCAAAAAAAAATATTGATTATTTATTTTCAAATTCTAATTTTGAGCTTATTGAGCAGGATGTTTGCAAAAAAATTAACATTGAAGTAGACCAGATATATAATCTTGCATGTCCAGCATCTCCAATTCAATATCAGCGACTTCCTATTGAAACAATGAATGCTTGTATTGATGGGGTAAGAAATTTACTTGACTTAGCAAAAGAAAATAATGCAACTATTCTACAGTCTTCAACAAGTGAAGTTTACGGCGATCCACTAAAGCACCCCCAAAGTGAATCATATTTTGGTAACGTAAATATTAATGGCCCAAGGTCTTGTTATGATGAGGGTAAAAGAATGGCAGAGACTATATTTTTTAATTACAGAGATAATTATGACATAGATATTAGAGTTGCTAGAATTTTTAATACTTATGGCCCAAATATGGAAAAGAATGACGGAAGAGTAATTTCAAATTTTATTGTACAGGCTTTAAAAGGTGAGAACATAACAATTTACGGAGACGGAAAACAAACAAGATCTTTTTGTTATGTTGATGATATGATTAATGGATTAACATTATTAATGAATTCAAATTTTTCTCATCCTATGAATTTAGGAAATGACAAAGAATTCTCCATTCTTGAAACCGCAGAAAAAATCATTAATTTGACAAATTCAAAATCAAAAATTGTTTTTAAGGAGTTTCCTGAAAACGATCCTTTAAAAAGAAAACCTGATTTATCTTTAGCAAGGAGAGAAATCAAATATAATTCAAAAGTTGCTTTTAGTTCGGGTTTAGAGAAAACTATAGTATATTTCGAGGAAAAGTTAAAGGTTAATAATGGATAACAATGTTTCTTTAAAAGATTTGTATATAGCACTAAAAGATAATTTTTTTAGTATAGTATCTATTATTTCTTTTTTTGCTATATCTTCTTTGATTTATCTTCTGTTCTTCTATCCTCCAATATTTTCATCTTCAGCTACAGTGGTTCATTTTGGGAACGATATGAAGCAATCTCAATCTTCTGGATTAATGAGCTCTTTAGGGATTTCATTACCAACATCTTCTTCAAGTACACCTTCAGCTGAGGTTATCATTCAAATTCTAAAAAGTAACTCTTTCAGTAGATCTTTAATGGAAAAAGAATTTTTTTTCACACCACTTGATAAGAAAGTACCACTTTATCAAATTATTTTAGATGACTTTAAAACTGAAAACAATAATGTAAATATTTACAAGGCAAAAAAAGCTTTTCAAGAAGAAATGATTATTGTTGATAAAAATAGATTAACCAATGTAATAAATATATCTATTCATACAATAGATGCTCAACTTTCCTATGATATTATTATTGATGCTATTTCGCTACTTAATCAAACTTTTAATTCTATTGAAAAAGAAAAAGCACTTGAAAAATCCATTTTTATTAACGAAAGATTGGCAGCTGAAAGAAAGCAACTTCTTTTAGTTGAAAATAAATATATTGAGTTTAGAAATAATAACCAATCCATCCAATCACCTCTTTTATCAATTAAAGAGGACTCAATAAAACGCGAGCTCGAAATGCATTCGCAAGTTGTTTCAATGTTGATGCAGCAACTAGAAATGACACAGTTAGACTTATATGATGAGATCAATGAAGTATTAATAGTTAATGAGCCTGAAGTGATGCCTTTTAGATCTAATAGAAGAATATTTCTTTTAATTGGTTCTATTTTTGCAGGTTTCTTTATTTCTTTAACATATGTATTATCAATTTTACTACTTAAACCATTAAAGAAATTTTAAAAATATGAACAAGCAAAAAAATTTCCTCAACGAATCAATTGAGAATCATAGAAAGGTAATTGAAAATCTTGCTAACCAATCCAATGAAATTTTAGATATTATAAATATAGCTAAATATACTTTGTCAAATCAAAATAAAATTCTTTTTTGTGGTAATGGAGGTAGCGCTGCAGATTCCCAGCATCTTGCTGCAGAGTTTACTGGAAGATTTATATCAAAAAAACAACCACTTCGAGCTATTGCGTTGACAACTGATACATCAGCTATTACAGCAATTGGAAATGATTTTAGTTTTGATGAAATATTTTCTAGACAAGTAAATGCCTTGGGCGTTAAGGGAGACTTATTGTTTGCTATTTCTACTTCAGGAAATAGTGCAAATGTTCTAAAAGCTGTTGAAGAATCAAAAAAAATTGGAATAAAATCTATTGGACTCTTAGGAAATGATGGCGGTAAATTATCAGAAATTTGTGACCATTCTATTGTCATTAAAAGTAATATAACCTCGAGAATCCAAGAAGCGCATATATTTATAGGTCACTTAGTTTGTGAATCGGTAGATGATATAAGAGAATATTAAAATAAGGAGTTAAATGTGAGTGTATATTGTATAGCAGAAATAGGAATTAACCATAATGGAGACTTAGATATTGCAAAAAGACTAATTGACGTAGCAGCAAATGCCGGAGCAGATGCAGTAAAATTTCAAAAAAGGGACATTGATTCAGTTTATACACAAGAATTTTTAGAAGGACCAAGAGAAAGTCAGTGGGGCACCACTCAAAGAGAGCAAAAGATGGGATTAGAGTTTGGTGAAAAAGAATATGCCATTATTGATGCTTACTGTAAAGAAAAAAATATTGATTGGTTTGCATCAGCTTGGGATATGAAAAGTATCGAATTTTTAGATAAGTTTAATTTAAAATATCATAAAATTGCATCAGCTATGATAGTAGATCATGAATTTTTAAATGCAATAGCCAAAAGAGGTTTGCATACTTTTATTTCAACAGGAATGACTGATGAAAAAATGATTGATGATGCAGTAAAAATCTTTAGAAATCATGGATGTTCTTTTGAGTTAATGCATTGCATCTCCACTTATCCAATGCTCAATGAAGATGCAAATTTAAACTGTATCCACACTTTGAAAGAAAAATATAATTGTAATATAGGTTACAGTGGACATGAATCTGGAGGGCTTGCAATATCATATGCTGCAGTTGGAATGGGTATATCTTCACTGGAGAGGCACATAACTTTAGATAGATCAATGTATGGTTCTGATCAATCAGCTTCGATTGAACCATCAGGTTTTCAAAAATTAATTAGTGGAATACGTGAAATTGAAAAAGCCAAAGGTGACGGTAAAATAGAGTTTCTTGAAAAAGAAAAGCCTATCGCAGATAACCTCAGACAACATTTGAATGGATAATAATCAATGAAATATTGTTTTGACATAGATGGAACGATATGCAATAACACATATGGAAAATATAATGAAGCTAAACCGTTTCCAGATGTCATCAAAAAAGTTAATACACTATATGATGCAGGTAATGAAATTATATTTTTTACTGCTAGAGGAACTACAACTGGAATTGATTGGTCAGAGTTAACTAAATCACAATTAGTTGCTTGGGGAGTGAAGCACCATGAAATTATCTTAAATAAACCAGATGCAGACCTCTTTATCGACGACAAAGGGGTTGATATAATTGATTTCATGAACGAGAAACCAGATAGTATTTTTGATAAAGAAGAATATTTAGATACGACATACACTGATTTCAAAGCACCTAAATCTGGTTATCCATTCAAGTTAATTAAGCATATTAAAAAGAATTATTTCAAGACTGAAGGTACGGTATTAGATATTGGATGTGGTTTTGGAGAACAATTAGCCGGGTTTGAGGCCCATGGATATAAGCCATCAGGGATTGATTTATCCCCAAGTGTATTAAAGTTAAAAGATAAATTTGATGTCAAAGTTTTTGATTTAGAAAATTCTAATTTTCCTTATCCTGAAAATCATTTTGATTTTGTATTTAGTAAATCAGTCATTGAACATATGCATCAACCTCATCACCTATTTGACCATGCATTAAAATCATTAAAGCCTAAAGGCAAAGCAGTAATTATGACTCCAAGCTGGGAACATAATATGTGGGGCCCTTTTTATATTGATCATACTCATGTTACTCCTTTTACTAAAACATCACTAGAAGACCTCTTTGTGATGTCAGGGTTCAAGAATGTAGAAGTGCTACATTTTTACCAATTACCATTTGTATGGCAATCTTCAATTCTTAGGATAATTCCTAAACTTATTTCTAAACTACCTATTAAATATAGTCCTTACTATAAAAACACTATTCTTCCTAATGAGTTAAACAAATTAGTGAGGTTTTCAAATGAGGTTATGTTGTTTGGCTATGGAGAAAAAGAATGAATGTTGTAGCTCTGATTCCAGCAAGGAGTGGTTCTAAGGGAGTAATAGATAAAAATATTAAACAACTAAATGGAAAACCATTAATTGAGCATTCTATAGATGATGCTTTGAAATGTAAAAATATTAGTGATGTTTATATTTCAACAGATAGTGAAGATTATGCTGATTTAGCAATTAAAAGTGGAGCTAAAGCTCCCTTTTTAAGGCCAAAGGAAATTTCTGGAGACACAGCAACAGATTTTGAATGTTTTCAACATTTTATAGATTTTTTTAAAAAAAATTCAATTAGTATGCCTGATTTAATTGTTCACTTAAGACCTACCACTCCAATTAGAGATTCAAATGTCATTAACGAAGCTATTTGTACTTTTAGTGATAATATTGACAGTTATACATCTTTAAGATCAGTACATAAAATGGCTGAATCTGCTTTTAAATATTGTACAATCAAAAACGGGAAATTACATTCAATTGGCAATGATTCTTTTGAGATGGACGCATCAAATAATGCTAGACAAAGTTTTCCTGAAACATATATACCCAATGGGTATGTTGATATAATTTCCACCAAATTTCTTTTATCTAATTCATTATTACATGGAGATAAAGTTTATCCATTTATAACCGAAGTAACTTATGAAATTGACACAGAGGAAGATTTTAAATTAATTTCAAAACTTTATTCAACTACGATATCAAACAATGTCTAAATTTTTTTCTAGAGAACCTATTGATGTAGACTTTATTAATACTAAACATCGCAGGATTAATTCAAAAATACCTTGTGAAGGATCCGTTGAAATATTAGATATTCTTGACAAATATGAGTCAAGATCTATGCATGGACAAATACCCTTAGTTTGGGATAAAGCAAAAGATTTTAATATTTATGATAAATTGGGTAATAAATGGATTGATTTAACTTCAACCATTTTTGTAACAAATATTGGACATTCAAATAGTTATCTATTGGACAAACTTCAGAATCTTTTAAAAAGTGAATTATTACATACTTACGCTTACACAAATGAAATCAGAGCACAATATTTGAAAAAATTAATTGATTTTTCTCCAAGCAATTTTGAAAAGGCTTTTCTTTTATCAGCAGGTACGGAAACTACAGAGGCAGCATTAAAATTAATGAGAATGAATGGTCAAAAATTCCATAGCAATAAAAAAATTGGTATTATTTGTTTTGAGGGCAATTGGCATGGACGGACAATGGGTGCTCAAATGATGGGTGGAAATATTAATCAAAAAGAATGGATTGGTTATCATGATCCAAATATATATCATATTAGATTTCCTTATCCATGGGTTTTGGAAGAAGAAAAAATAAGTGCTCAAGATTTTCTTGATCAGGAATTAAATAAACTAACTTCAGAAAAAAATATTTCTCTTGAAGAAGATATTTGTGGTTTTATGTTAGAAACTTTCCAAGGATGGGGAGCAGTTTTTTATCCTAAAGAATTTGTTAAGTGTATTAAAGAAAAATGCGTTAAAAATAATATTTTATTATGTTTTGATGAAATGCAAGCTGGTTTTGGAAGAACTGGAAAAAAATATGGTTTTCAACATTATGATGTGGAAGCAGACATTATTTGCTGTGGAAAAGGAATTGGTTCAGGGCTACCTTTATCTGCAGTTATAGGTTCAAAAAAAGTTATGGATTTACCATCCGTTGGAAATATGAGCAGTACTCATTCTGCAAATCCGTTGGTATGTGCAGCAGGCCTTGCAACACTTGAATTTTTAGAGAATGAAAATCTTATCAATAAATCAAAAGAACAAGGAGAATTGCTACATAAAAGATTGAACGAAATACAGAAAAGATTTTCTAATATTTTTTATCGAGTCGAAGGAAAAGGTATGATTGCGGCAATGATATTTAATCAAGATGATACTTCAATTGGTTCCGAAATTGCATCGAAAATTTCATGGGAGTGTTTTAAAAGAGGAGTTTTTGTAGTTCATACCGGTAGAGAGTCGATAAAGCTAGGACCACCCCTTATTATCACTGATGAGGCTTTGATTGAATCTTTAGATGTAATAGAGGCAGTCATAGCGATTGTAAACAATGAATACTGATTTTTCAATAAGGCATTTTGGTATAGTAGTACAAAATATAGATGAATCACTTTTTTTCTATGAAAATCTTTTAGGATTTAAAGTTTTCAAAAAAATGGAAGAGAGTGGTCCTGAGATTAGTACTTTTTTAGGTATAAAAAATGTTAAAGTAACTACCATAAAAATGAGAAATCAATTTAATCAAATGATTGAATTATTATACTACCAAGAACAGGCACACAAAAACGATGTATTTATAAATCAGCTTGGACCAACCCATCTTGCTTTATCAGTAAGTAATTTGGATGACTTATATCAAAACTTTAAAAAACAAAATATTGAATTTATTTCAAGCCCAATAATTACAGATAATAAATTTGCAAAAGTTGCTTTTTGTAAGGCACCTGAGGGAACATTTATTGAGCTCGTAGAGGAATTATAAATAGTGCTTAATATTGGTTTTATGCAGGGAAGACTAAGCGATATGGTTGATGGAAGGATTCAATCATTTCCATTTTCAACTTGGAAAGAAGAGTTTGTGATAGCTCACGCAAATAATTTTAATACTATTGAATGGACAATCGACTCAATTGATATTGAAAATAACCCCATTTTAGATCCTTTAATGCATACCGAAATCAACAGACTAAAAGAAAAATATTCAATTGATATTCCTTCAATAACATGCGATTTTTTTATGGAAAAACCCTTTTTTAAGGTAAACAATAGTAAAAGAGCGAATAGAGAAATTTTTTTATTAGACTTTTTTAAAAAATGTTCAGAATTAAATATTATTTATATTGTTATTCCTCTAGTTGATAATGGCAGTATTGAAAACAAAATACATGAAAAAATAGTACTAGATTTTTTCTTAAAAAATATTGATATAATTAAAAAATACAATTTACAGATTATATTTGAATCAAATTTTGCACCAAAAAAATTAAAAAATTTTATTTCAAAACTTCCTAAAAAAAACTTTGGAATAAATTATGATACTGGTAATAGTGCGTCTTTAGGCTATGATCACGAAGAAGAATTTGATGAGTATTTTGAATATATTAAAAATGTTCACATTAAAGATAGAATATTTGGAGGAACTACAGTACCTCTGGGCGAAGGAGATGCTAATTTGAGTGATATATTAATTGACTTAGTAAAAAGAAATTATAATCGTAATTTAATTTTACAAACTGCAAGACACAAAAATAAGCATTTAGAAGTTTTATGCAATTACCGTGAATTTGTATTAAACATTATTAATAATTATGAACGAAAATAGTATAGTTTTTATAACAGGATCATCTAAAGGTATTGGTAAGGGGGTAGCTCAATATCTATTATCAAAAGATTATAAGGTTATAATTAATGGCAGAAATAAATCTTCTTTAAATGAAACTTTTAATGAGCTTTCAAAAAATTCAAAAAATAATCTATTTAAAGTACAGGGAGATGTTTCAAAAGAAAATGATGTAATTCAAATAAAAGAATTTATTGAACATAGATTTGGAGGAATTAATCATTTGATTTGTAATGTCGGAAGCGGGAAATCAAAAGTTGGTTTATCGGAGTCAATGAATGAATTTAAAGAAATGTTTGATATAAATTTTTTTAATGCAGTACTAGTATCAAAAACACTTATTCCAATGATTAAAAACAATAATTCTAATAATAAGACGATTACATTTATAAGTTCTATTGCTGGTATTGAATACATTAATTGTCCAATATCATATTCATGCGCTAAGGCTTCTTTAAATGTTTTTTCAAAATCATTATCAAAAACTTTAGGGTCAGATCATATAAGAGTGAATACTATATCTCCTGGAAATATTTTATTCGATGGTTCAACATGGGATAAAAAAATTACTGAAAATAAAAAAGAGACAGAAAGTTATATATCAAAGAATGTCCCATTAAATATGTTTGGATCGCCATTAGATATTGGGAGAGTCGTTCATCATATTATTTCTGAAAAGTCTTCTTTTTTAACTGGAAGTAATTATGTATTAGATGGTGGTCAAAATAATAAATTTTAAAAATGTTTGAAAAATATAATTTAGATAATAAATATGCTGTTGTAACTGGTGGTGCAGGGTTACTTGGAAGACAGCACTGTCTAGCTTTATTAGAGCTTGGTTGTAATGTAATTTGTGCTGATTTAAGCGATGATAATTTGAAATCATTTCAGATTGAATTGCCAAGTAATTATACAAATCAAATAACTTTTAAAAAATTAGATGTTTCATCTGAGAATTCAATTATTGAATTTGTTAATTCATTGCATAAGATTGATATCCTCGTAAACAATGCTGCAATTGATGCTAAAGTAGATTCTGAAAATTCTTTATTAAGTGAAAATAAATTTGAAACTTTTGAACTTAAAAAATGGAATCATGAAATTTTAGTTGGACTAACTGGAGCAATGATTTGTTCAAAACATTTTGGAAATAAAATGTTAGAAAGTGGAGGTGGTGTAATTCTTAATATTGCATCTGATCTTTCAGTGATTTCACCAAATCAAAATCTATATAAAAATGAAAAAGGTAAAATAAATTATAAACCTGTTACATATTCTGTTATTAAAACTGGCTTGATTGGTTTAACTAGATATTTGGCTACTTATTGGGCTGATCAAAATATAAGAGTTAATGCATTATCACCTGGCGGAGTTTATAATGACCAGGATGATAATTTTGTAACTAAAATCGAAAAAGTTATACCTATGGGAAGAATGGCTAATAAAGATGAGTATAAATCAGCAATAAAATTCTTATGTACAGATGCATCAAGCTACATGACTGGTCAAAACTTAATTATTGACGGCGGTAGAACTGTTTGGTAGTCATACAATAATATCTAGATATGACAAAAAATAAAGAATATGTATTTATATGCTCAGCTTTAATTGACATTCCAGAAATATTATTTCAGATAGAAAAAATTAAAAATCAAAATTATATTATTTTTGTTACTACCCACAAATATTCATATGATTTTTTATGTACTTTAGTAGATAAAAAAAATATTGTCTTTCTAGATTCTAAATTAGGTAAAAATCCCAAAAATATTTTCAACTGGTTAAAAGAAATTATAATAATGATTTACCTCAAAATTTTTCACGGTTTTTATAGACCAAAAAAAGTATTCTTTTATGCTCCAATTTATGATTTGATTGGATGCTTTATAGTAATGAAGGTTTTTAAAAGCTCTGCAATTATATTAAGTAATCCCGTTTTTAATGAAGGAATAAATGGATATCACAAAGTACCTAAGGCATCATTATTACATAATCTTTATTCAATGCTATATGGTTTTACCGTTCATTCATATGATAATTACAGAATCAAAATTTTTGGAGGGGGCTATATACCTGGGATACCTAAAGATGTAATTAATAGTAAATTTACTTTAGGTGATTCCGTACCAATTAAATCGATACAATTACTACAGCAAAGCAAATACTTAATTAATCATGATAATACCATTACAAATCATAAAACAATTTTATTAGATCAAGGTGTCGATGATTTTATTGGAATTTCAAATTTTGATGAAGTATTTCAAAGAATAATAGATATTTTTAATAAGGATAATATTTTAATGAAGACTTATTATAATACATCTATAAGCCCTTTTAAAAAATATGATTTTAAAGTACTAGATTTTGAGTATCCAATTGAACATTATAATTTAAACGGGGCTAAAAATGTCATATGTATTTTTACTAGCGGTATTGGCAGAGTCCCAGAAGGAAATTATAATAAAATATCCCTACTAAACCTTTTCAAATTTAAGAATGAGAGTGAAAAAATTAATTGGAAAACGTTCATGGATAAAATTGGAGATGATATTCTTTATCCAAATTCTTTTGATGAGTTAGAATCAATAATAAATAATTGAGATGAAATATAATATTATAGGAATGGGTAATATTGGTTTAAGGTATTTACAATCAATATTAAATACCGATGAAAATTATAAAGTGATATGCTATGATATATCAAAAAATTTTCAAGATAGAACTATTTCCTTTTTGTCAAACAATAATCTTCCAAATAAAAAAATTCATTTTTCTCCATCTTTAGAATCATTAGAAGATAATACCGATAATGACACAATAGTAATTTTGGCAACAACAGCAGAAAAAAGAGAAGAATTAATTTTACAATTTGCCAAGAAAGCTCCAAAGCTCATTGTGTCTGAAAAGTTGGTTTGTACATCTAGAGAATCATACTTAAATCTCATCAAAGAATTAAATAAAATAAATTATAATGACGTTTTGGTTAATTTTTTCCCAAGAAATCAGCCATTCTTTAAAGAACTTACTAGAGAGTTAGCAAGTGTTGCAGAGTTTAAAATGTGTGTCGAAATACCAAAGCTTGGCTTAGCATGTAATGGCATCCATTTCATTGATATCTTTTTATGGTTATCAGGATCGTATAATTATAAATATAAAAATTCTTTTCATTCGGATGTTTATAAACAAAAAAGACCTGGTTTTTACGATTTTGCAGGTTTAATTGAAATTGACTGTAATTCCTCTTATTTAAGTTTAAGAGACAACAACTCTAATTTAGAACAATATATCAGTATTTCATTTAATGATTCTCATTACAAATTTTATATGTTTGATGAATTATTGATCGAAGACCATACTAAAGATAGTAAGCAATATAAGCTTAATCATGTTAGCCAATATATTTGTGTAGAGATTACTTCATATATTGAAGATGGTAAATGTTATTTACCAAATATTTTTGATGCTTATCATTCACATTCCGTATTATTTGACTTCATTGAAGAGAATAATCTAGGTAAGTTCAAGATAACATGACTGAACCAAATACTAAATCAATTGGTTTTATTGGATGCGGTGAAACAGCTCGTTTTCATGCTGAAGTTTTAACCAGTTTAAACATAAAAATAAGTTGTGTTTTTGCTACAAATCAAAAATCTAAAAATATTGAAGGATTTGCAAACGATTTTCATATTGAAAAGAAATATTTTGATATTGATCAAATGTTTTTGAATGAAAAATTAGATGCAGTATGGGTAGTTGTACCATGGAATATTACTTATAAGGTTTTAAAACAAATCAGAAAATATAATGTACCAATATTTGTTGAAAAACCAGTTGCGACCTCTAAACTTCAAGTAGAAGAATTAATTGACTTATATAAAGATTTCGGTAGTCATTTACAAGTCGGTTTTAATAGAAGATTTTATGATTTCATGCCACAATTAAAAGAAAGCTTAATCAATAAAAAAATTAAATCAGTCATAATTGAGGCACCCGAATCATCAAGTGAAGATGATATATTTAATTTAAATATGATTCATATAAATACATCTCATCTCATAGATTTAGTTTTATTCCTATTTGATTCTTTGGAATTTAAGAGTTCTTGGATAATGGATAAAAAAAATTATAGCGCACTTTTAATTGCAAAGAAAAATATTCCAGTTCATTTTATTTCATCTTGGGATACAAATTCAAACTTTTCTATAAAAATTAGCACCGAAGATGAAGTTTTTCATTTAAAGCCTCTTGAAAAATTAACAATTTTTGATTCAATGAAAGTAACAACTTTATCAAATGATAGCAAAATCAGATCTTATATCCCAAATATCAAGAGTGAGTATTATTGTGATGATAATTTTAAGCCAGGTTTTTTGCAGCAAGCATCATATTTTATAGATAAAATTGATTTAGATGTATCGGTAAATAAAAATATATCTCAACTTCAATATCCTGATTTAATTTCATGTAAAAAAGTTATAAATATTTGTGAGAAGATTATTGAACAATAAACAGTTATCTATCAGTAATAAATTTACTAAAGTTAAAAAAGATAATATTGTCATATTATCTGATTCACTATCATTGCCCAGATCAGATGATTTAAATATAATTACTTTAGAACAATCTTATCCCTTTTTGTTGCAACAAAAAATTGGAAATAATTTTAATATCATAAATAGAGGAATTAGATTCACAACCACTAATTCATTAGTCGATTTTCAATATTTATTTGATAATCTTATTATTTATTCTCCAAGAAAAGTGATTGTACAAATGGGTATTGTAGATTGTGCTCCCAGATTATTTTCTAGCTTTTTTAGAAAACTAATTAATAGAATAAAAAATGAAAAAATTAGAAATGCAATTATTTTGCCTTTCAAGAAAAATAGAAAATTTTTTACTAAATATTTCAAAATTAGAATGGTTAGCAAATCAAATTTTAAAAAAAACATTCAACAATTCTTAAGAACAATGAAAAATCTTAATATTGATGTAACTTTAGTAAATATTCCATATACAAATAAAAAAAATTCTAATAAATCATATGGTTTTAATGAATCTATTAAAGACTACAATAATTTGATTCTGGATCTAAAAAAAGATAATAAATTTCATTTAATTGATATCAATAAAGAATCAATAAGCCAACGTATCTTGGTAGATGATGGTATTCATTATAATAAAAATGGATGTAATATTGTAGCTAATATGCTTTATGAGTCTATCACAAAAAGTTAAGAATGCTTTTAAGTGGTCTTTTTTAAAGACCGTAGTCGGACAATTTTTTAATCCTTTACTTAGGTTAGTTGCAATCCCATTTATCGGCGATTTTAATTATGGTATTTTTGCCATAGCTTTTCTTTACTTTGGTTTGTTAGAAACCTTGCTTGGGATTGGTATTAGAGATTTTATTATTAGCCAATCAATAAATGATAAAAAAAAATTAAAGATGTTAAATTCTATTTCTTTGATTTTTTCAATAACATTTCTTGGTTTAGCATTTATTTTATTTCCTTTAATCAGTAAAGTATATGATTCTAATACAATTGCAACTACATTTTTGTTCATTTGCTTTACTCTACCTTTTATTGGTATTGGTTTAGTTCCAGAGGCAATAGCGGTTCGGAATCTTGACATGAAAAACGTTTTTTTCATTTATTTGATTCCTTTTATGACCTCCCTCTTAATTGTTTTGCCATTAGCTATAAATGGTTATGGTTTATTAGCAATACTTTTAGGAGAAGTTTTAAATAGAATTTTAATAAATCTATGTTATGTTTTTTTGAATCCTGTAGGATTTTCGCTTCCAAATAAGAGATTTTCATTAAAGATTTTTAATTTTAGTAAGTGGATAGCTGGAGAGAGAGTTTTAGAATATATTTCATTAACTATTGATACCTTTTTTATATCTTTTTTGGGTCCATCCGTTGCAGGAGTGTATAATCTTGGTAAAAATATTATAAATATAGTTTTTACGGTACTAAATGAGCCTCTAGGGAATATAATGATGTCAATTTTTGGCATTCTTAAAGAGTCGTATTCTCGTATATTAAGTTTATTTTTAAATATTTTAAGCTTAAATATATCATTAAATATTACCATTGCGTTTTTGGGATCAATAGCTTCCTATTTCTTTTTCACAATTTTCTTATCAGATTGGAATAATTTAAATATTGTTTGCTCTTATTTGTTTATTGGAGGACTATTTAGGCGAAGCTTATGGCTTCAAAGAGATTTTTTAAAAACTATAAAAAAAGTAAAATTTTATCCCATTTCAATTTTTTCCTCTTTATTAGTTTATAGTGCATTTTATAAATTATTACAGCCAAGTAATATTGAAAGCTTTCTTCAAATTAAAATTATTTATGATATTTCATACTTTATAGTATTTTCAATAATTATGAAAAATATATTGAAGAATGAAGAAAAGATTGTAAGAATGAATAAATTTATTATAAATGCAATCATGTTATTAGTAATTAATTCATCATTTATCTATTTATCAATTGAGATAATTAAAGAATTAAGTCTTTTTAATTTAATTTTTTATTGTTTGATAATTTTCTTAATAAATGTAACTATATCATATAAATTTTTTGTTGATACTTTGAAAAAAGTCCAAATAAATAACATTAATAGAATATAAAATTAATTATGATAGATTTAATTATTACAACGCTCATCATATTATTCTTAATCTTAACTCTCTATACTAAAATTGAATTATTTTTCTTTTTTAATTTTTTATCACTTTTTATTGATTCTATTTCATTGAATAATTATACAAATCAAGTTTCATTTAATGTTTTAGGTATTTCTCTTGCTGTACAAGATTTATTCTTTTTAAGTCAAATGATTTTCATTTCAATATTTCTCTTAAGAAAAATATTCGCCGGTAAAATTTTTTTCCATTTATCATATTTTCGAATATCTTTTTTACTTTTTTCATTTCTTGTTCTAAAAATATTGTTTGCGTTTCCTTCGCAGGGTACAATGGCATTCCTTGAAGGTAAACATCTACTATATTTTTTTGGAAATATTTTATTCTTTTCATGTGCCTGTTTGGAAAATAAAAGAATAAAAAATATTATGAATCTTGTACTTTGCTTTGCTTTTTTATTTTCATTTGTCGCCATTTTCCGTTTTTTAGGTATTTTACCACACCATCTTTCGGTCCAAGAAATGGGATGGGAAGATACGTATAATGCCATGAGATATCTCAATAGAAGTGATTTAATGTATCTTGTTGTTGGTTCATTTTTCTTATTTAATATGATGATTAATGTTAAAAAAATCACTGTTAATAGTCTATTTTTTGGACTCTCTTTTTTGTCTGTTTCTTTTTTAATTCTTACTTCTCAAACACGATCAGTAGTTATGGTTTTTCTTTTATCAATTATCTTCTATTTCCTGATTAATTCTTCTTTAAACTTCAAAATGATAATCAGGACATTTTTGATTTTAATCCCATTTGCTCTTTTTTCACTGGTCCTTGACTCATCTATTATTCAAAAATATTTTTCATCTTTTTCTTATCAAGATCTATTTGGTGCAAACTCCACATTAGTTTTTAGGAATGTTATATCTTTGGCATATCTACAGAATATGAACTTTCAATCATATTTTTTTGGAATGACAATAGCTGATACACCAATAGTTTTTGAAAATCTCTATTTTTCAAGCCTTAATGCTGGAAAGGTTGGGCTTCATAATTTCTTTGTTGAGTGCATATACTATTTTGGTATTCCAGCCTCAATTTTTATGATTTATTGTTATTATAATACTTTTATTAGGCTCATAAAAATCAGAAAGATTACTAACAATCTATTTCTTTCAGATACTTTATTATTAAGTATCGTTGCATACTTTGTTTTTTATCTTGCTTGGTCTCCAGATATACTAAATGGCATTATTTTAGGACTATCGATTAATATGATAAATAATGAAGAAGGTGTTCAATAATGATTTTTATTGTAATACCATCATTCAATGAAAAAAAATACATAAAAAATTTATTAAATGACTTGTCAATTCAAACTTTCGAAGACTATAAAATTATTATATCTGATAATGGATCTACAGATGGAACTATTGATTATCTGAAAAAAAACAAAGAAGTAATTTTAATTCAAAATGACTCAAAATTTTGGTGGACTAGATCAACAAATGCTGGGGTAAAATATGCTATTAAACATTCAAATAAAGGTGATTTTATTTTAACACTTAATTGTGATTTATCGATTGAAAAAGATTATTTAAAAAATATCATTTTGTCTTCTAAAAAAAATGAGAATGCTTTAATTGGTTCACTTGATGTAGATATTGAAACCAAAAAAATTAGTTTTGGGGGAGTAACTGTAAATGAAATAAATGCCAAATATCACAATATCAACTATAATGAAAAAATGTCATCATTAAATTTATTTCAAGAAAAAATATCAGACTTTCTTCCAGGTAGAGGTACATTAGTTCCAATTGAAGTTTATGAAACTATTGGATTATATGATGAAAAATTACCTCATTATGGTTCTGATTATGAGTTTTCAAAAAGAGCTAAAAAAAATAATTATAAATTAATAGTTGACTATAAAAGTCATGTTTTTTCATTTAACAGTAATTCAGGTTTAAATAACATATTAAATGAAATTACTTTTTTTGAATTTATTTCCTCATTTTTTACTAAAAAATCTCCTTCAAATATTTTTTATAGAACAATTTTCATATATAAGTGCTTTCCAAAAAGATACTTTATTATTCATTTAATTTGTGACTTTGCAAGAAGCTTAGGAGGATCATTATTAAGACAATTAAAAATAAAAAAATGAAAAAAATAATATGGCTTTATCCTAAGCTCGAAAAATGGATGGGGGGTACAAGATATGTTTTTGAATGTGCCAAGGAGCTATCAAATCAATATGAAGTAGTTGTTATATGCCAATCTTCTACAGAGCTCGTTAGAAATGAATTTAAAAAGAATAATATTCAACTTATTGATTTGAAATCATATACTTTTACAGATTTGTTTTTTTGGATTTATTTTTGGAAAACGATTGATTCCAACATTAATGAAATCTTAAAAATTGTTAAATCAAATAACATAATAATTTCTTCAATGTTTCCAATGAATATTATAGCTAACAAAATTACCAATAAACATATACAGATTATTTATGAACCTTTTAGTTTTTTCTATACTAAAAATATTTGGAAAGACTATTCTATATTCCATCATATATTTTTTAAACTTTGCTCATTTTTTTATAAAAAAAATGATATTTCTTCAACGCAATCATCTAATACTATTTTAACTCTTAGCTCATTTGAGAAGGAAAATATCAGAGATATTTATAAAATCAATTCAAGAGTTATATATGAAGGTGTAAATACTAATTTTTTTAAACCAACTGATACTCAATTTTTTGAAGAGAATTACCCAAATTGTTTTCCAATTATGCATTCAACAGGATTTGATTCTTATAAAGGAACAGATTTAGTATTTGACTCATTACCATATCTGAAAAGAAAAATACCAAATTTTAAAATTTTTATAACTTATACTAGAGAAAACAAAAAAAGTTTAGATAGATATAAAAATTTTGTTTTCAAAAATAATCTTAAAGATAATGTAATTTTCTTGGGTCTTGTACCGTATGAACAACTTCCTTCGTTATACAGCTTTGCTAAGATTTATATAGAACCTGGTGAGGGAAGATCAATGTCTTTATCAAACAAGGAGGCAATGGCTTGTGGTACTCCTGTTATTGCAGGTATAGATGCTAAAGAAGAGATTGAAAATTTTTATAATGGTTTATTAGTAGATCCCACCTCTACAGATGATCTTATAAATAAGATTTTTATTATTTATAAAGATTTTAATAATAAGGACTATTCTTATTCGCAAAATGCTTTAAATTCGATAAATGAAAAGTTTACTTGGAAGTCAGTAACTAAAAAAATATGTCAGGAAATAGAAAATTTATAAATCAAATTGAACCTTTTATTGATTCAAGTGAATTAGATTATTTAACCAAAGTAATAGAATCTACTTTTGTTACTGAGCATACTTTAACAAAAGAGTTTGAAAACCTTTTTAAAGATTATACCGGATCTAAGCATGTCATTGCGTATACAAACGGAACATTAGCTCTGTATGCCATTTTAAAATCTTTAGGTATTGGCCCAGGTGATGAAGTGATTGTGCCTGATTTAACATTTATAGCTACTGCTAATTCGGTAATACTTGCTGGTGCCACACCTGTGTTATGTGATATAGAAACTGAAAATTATGGATTAGATTTACAGCAAGCAGAAAAATTAATTTCAAAAAATACACAAGCTATAATTCCAGTACATTTATATGGTTTATCATGTAAAATTGATGAAATAAGAACTTTCAGTGAAAAGCATAATCTTTTTTTAGTTGAAGATGCTGCGCAAGGCGTAGGCGTTCGTTATAGTTGTAAAATAAAATGTAAATCTGATATTAATTGTAATTCATGTGATGATGGTAATGTTAAGCATGTGGGAACATTTGGAGATGCAGGTATTTTATCATTTTATGGTAATAAAACTATGACTTGTGGTGAAGGAGGATTAATTCTTACTGACAATGATGAAATAGCCAAAAAATGCTATAGATTAAAAAATCATGGAAGAGATGTTAAAGGTATTTTTAAACATGAATCTATCGGATTTAATTTTTCATTTACTGAAATGCAAGCAGCGATTGGAATTGCACAATTCAAAAAATTAAATTCCATTATTAACAAGAAAGAAGAAATTTATAATAGATATTTTGAAGAACTTTCAGGACTCAAAGATATTAAAATGACTAGAATCCCTGAAAATATTAATCCAGTTCATTGGTTTACAAATATTTTTATCAATGATGTTGATCATTTATCTAAATTTTTAAAAGAAAAAGGAATTGGTACTCGAAGGTTTTTTTATCCTCTTCATTTACAACCATGCTATAGTGATTTTTCACAAGATTTGAATTCTGAAAATTTTAAAAATAGTTTGAAATCTTATAATACAGCTTTATCTCTACCGTCACTATATTCATTGACTAATGAAGATCAAAAATATATAATTAAGACAATAAAGAGCTACTATGAATAATTATAAGATACCACTAGTAAACGATACGATTTCTAATCAGGAATTAAATGATTTAGCAGATTGGATTAAAACTATACCAAGGTTAACAAAAGGTCCTTTAAATGACGAGTTTCAACAAGTTTGGTCAAATTGGCTTAATGTTAAACATTCAGTATTTGTTAATTCAGGTTCTTCTGCAAACTTGTTAATGGTTGATGCACTAATAGAGTCTGGAAGACTTAAATCAAAAAATATAGTAGTTCCAGCAGTCAGTTGGTCTACAACTGTTGCACCAATAATTCAATTAGGATTAACACCTATTTTATGCGATGCTGACAAAGATAATTTAGGTTTAGATATCGAGCATTTAGAAGAAATTCTATCATCAAACGAAATTGGTGCAATAATGATAGTACATGTTTTGGGTGTTCCAAATCATATGACTGAAATTTGTGAACTATGTGAAAAATACGATGTAATTCTTTTAGAAGATTGTTGTGAATCTCACGGTTCAGAATATAAAGGTTCTAAAGTTGGTACTTTTGGGTTAATGAGTACTTTTTCATATTTTTATGGTCACCATATCTCAACTATAGAAGGTGGAATGATTTCAACTAGTGACGATGAAATGAATGAATTATTAATTTTAAAAAGGGCACATGGTTGGGTACGAGATCTTCCATCATCATCTCAAGGGAAATATACAAATAAGTTCAATATTTCTGATTTTGAATCATTATATACGTTCTATTCAACTGGATATAATGTACGTTCAACGGATGTTTCTGCTTTCTTAGGATTGAGTCAAATGAAAAATATCGATGAATATGGAAAAATTAGAAATACAAATTATGAATACTATAAAAAATCCCTTAATCATTTTTGGAAGCAAGATTGTTCTGACAGTTTCATTTCGAATTTTTCATATGGTATGTTATTTAATGATAGAGATACCATTGCAAAGGACTTAATGGAGCATGGTGTTGAATGTAGACCATTAATTTGCGGTTCTATTGGGCTTCAACCTTTCTGGATTAACCTATATGGTGAATGCTCATTGCCAACAGCAGATAAAGTCCATAAACAAGGTTTATATTTACCAAATAATCCTAAGCTTAAGTTTTCAGATATAGATTTTATAGCAAATATATTAAATAAATATAGGTAAAGATTAGATGAAAAAAGCATTTATAACAGGAATAACAGGTCAAGATGGATCTTTTCTAGCTGAACTCCTTCTCGAAAAAGGTTATGAAGTTCACGGAATTATAAGGCGTTCAAGCTCATTTAACACTGGGCGAATTAATCATATATTTGATCATAAAAGACTACACTTAAAATATGGAGACCTAGTTGATTCAAATAATATAAGTAATATTATATCTGAAATAAATCCAGATGAAATATATAACTTAGGAGCACAGTCACATGTTCAAGTTTCCTTTGAAATTCCTGAATATTCAGCTGATGTAGATGCATTAGGTACTTTAAGATTGTTAGATGCAATTAGGCATAATAATTCAAAAGCAAAATTTTATCAAGCTTCAACTTCAGAATTATATGGATTAGTTCAAGAAATTCCTCAAAATGAAAAAACTCCATTTTATCCTCGAAGTCCTTACGCAGCTGCAAAATTGTATGCTTTTTGGGCTACAGTTAATTATAGAGAAGCATTCGATATGTTTGCATGTAATGGAATTCTTTTCAATCATGAGTCTGAAAGAAGAGGAGAGACATTTGTTACTAGAAAAATATCTATTGCAGTGTCAAAAATAATGCTAGGTTTGCAAGAAAAATTATCTTTAGGAAACTTAGATGCATTAAGAGATTGGGGTTATGCACCAGAATATGTTGAAGCAATGTGGTTAATGCTACAAAATGATAGTCCTAAAGATTATGTAATCGCTACAAATGAACAACATTCCGTTAGAGAGTTTATAGAAGAGTCATTCAAATATTTTGGAGAGACTATTGAATGGACTGGAAGTGGTATTGATGAAAAAGGTATACTTCAATCAAGCGGTAAAGAAGTAATTGAGATTAATAAAAAATATTTTCGCCCAACCGAAGTCGAAACACTGTTAGGTGATCCTTCGCTTGCAGAAAAAGATCTTGGTTGGAAACCTAAAACAAAATTTAAAGATCTTGTTAGAATAATGGTAGATAGTGATTATAGCCACTTAAAAAATGCTAAAAGATAGTAAAATATTAATTGCTGGTTCAAGTGGAATGGTCGGATCTTCTATTGTTAGAAGATTAAAGAGCTTATCATTTAGCAACTTACTTACTCCAGACAGTAAAGAATTAGACTTATTAAATCAAGAAGCTGTTAATGAGTTTTTTTCTGACAATAAACCTGAATATGTCTTTAATGCAGCAGCTAAGGTTGGCGGGATTTATGCAAATGATTTTTACTCTGCAGATTTCATTTATGAAAATATTCAGATACAAACTAATATCATTCACTTTTCTATGAAACATAATGTTAAAAAATTTTTATTTATGGCAAGTTCATGTATTTATCCAAGAAAAGCTCCACAGCCAATAAAAGAAAGTGATTTATTATGCGATTACTTAGAGAAAACAAATGAAGCATATGCAGTCGCAAAAATTAGTGGGGTAAAAATGCTAGAGCATTATAAAAAAGGCTATAATCTCAACTCAGTTAGCTTAATGCCTTGTAATTTATATGGACAGAATGACAATTATAATTTACAAACTAGCCATGTATTTCCAGCTTTAATTAGGAAATTTGTTGATGCAAAATTGAATAGTAAATCTGATGTTGAGGTTTGGGGAACTGGGAACGTTTTCAGAGAATTTATGCATGTAGACGATGTAGCAAAAGCGGCAATATATTTCATGAAAAATGAAATAAATAGTAATTTAATTAATATTGGTTGGGGTAAAGAAATTACTATTAAAGAATTAGTCGAATTAATTAGTACAAAAACTAATTATAAAGGTAGTATAGTTTGGGATACATCAAAGGAAGATGGAACTGTTCATAAATGCTTAGATGTTTCAAAAATGAAGGAAGTTGGATTTGAACCTTCAATTACTCTACAAGAAGGAATAGATCTTACAATAGATTCATATTGTTTAGAACAATATGGAAAAACATTTAAAGATTTATTGAGGTAAAATTTTTGTATGAGCAATTTAAAAGACTTCACTGTAGGAGGAGTAAATTTTAATGCAATTACAATTCCTAAACTTTTCAATCAGTTAACAAATAAAAATAATCAAACTAAAGGTTACATTACAGTTAGTGGTGCAAGCGGAGTTGTAGAGTCTTATGATTCAGAGTTAATTAAAAAAGCACATAATGAATCTCTTTATACTGTTCCTGATGGTATGCCGATTGTTTGGATCGGAAAGAGTCTTAAATTGCCAATAGAAAGATGTTATGGTCCTGATCTAATGAGATATTTTATGGAAAAAAGTGCTGGAAAAAATTATAAGCATTTTTTTTACGGAGGTAAACCTAAAATTGCATCTTTATTAAAACAAAAAGTTGAGGAAAAATATGGAAATGTAAATATTGTGGGTACTTATACACCTCCGTTTAGAACATTAAACCCAGAAGAGGAAAATGAATTAATAAATTTTGTAAATGAAGTAAAACCAGACTTTTTTTGGGTTGGAGTAAGTTGTCCAAAGCAAGAACTTTTTATGAACAAAATGATTGAAAAATTAAATGTTAAATATATGTTTGGGGTTGGTTATGCGTTTGACGTTCTAAGTGGCAAGGCATTATATACTCCAAAATTTATTCAAAAAATAGGTATGGAATGGTTCTACAGAATGATTAAGGATCCCTTAAGACTTACTCAAAGATACTTATATATAGTACCAAAATTTATTTTGATTTTTTTGAAAGATAAATTAAAAATCAGTTGATGAATCTTTCTAAAAAAAATACTTTAATTGTTGGATGGAATGAAATTTCACAACTTTTTGTTGAAAAACGTCTTGATCATAGTGAAAAGTACTCTATAATAGATTTAGAAAAAAAAATTGTCAAAAATAATCAACTTAAATACTCGACAGAGCTAGATATTGAAAAGATAAATAGTGATGTTAGATATATTTTTTATTTCTTTGAAAAATTTGACAAAAAAATATTATTAAAATTAAATGATATATGCATTGAAAAGAATATTAAGCTTTTCATTGGGTCAAACAAAAAGTCTATTGAAAGTAAACATTTTTTAGATCTACGAAATATTGAAAAGTTATTTCACAAAACACCATTTTATAGAAAATTTATTTTGAGATTATTTGATTTAATTGTGAGCTTAATTGCTTGTATTCTTATTTTGCCGATTTTTTTTGTTATTTCAATTATTATTTTTATAGATGATGGATTTCCAATCTTCTTCTACCAAAAAAGAATTGGTTTAAGAAATAAAAAATTTGATATTTATAAGTTTAGATCAATGTATAAGTCTGTCGAAAAATATGATATTTCACCTTCTAAACAATATGATAAACGTATTACAAAAATTGGGAATTTTTTAAGAAAAACAAGCTTAGACGAATTACCTCAGTTTTTCAATGTATTGAAAGGTGATATGTCAATTGTAGGGCCCAGACCAGAAATGCCATTTATTGTTGAAGAATACAATGAATTTGAAAGATTTAGACTTAAGATAAAACCAGGAATAACTGGAGCATGGCAAGTAAGCCCTACAAGAAATTCACCAATTCATCACAATGTAGACTATGACATTTATCAAATCATAAATAATTCACTAAGATATAATATTAAGCAGATACTAAAAACAATCATATGGGCTGGGAAAGGGCTTTAATATTTATCAATAGTTATATTTTTTATTCCACTTACAAAATTCTCGGCCATTTTCTCAACTGTAAATTTATTTGCTGTTTCCAATGCAGCTTTACTCATTTCATTCAACTTTAATTTATCCTTTAAAATATTTACAATAGCATTTGAAAACTCATCCACATCAAGATTTGTTTTTAATCCATTTATTCCATTTTCTAAATATGAAATTTCAGGACCATGATTTTTTAGATTCGTAGTTAAAACTGGCAATCCAGATGAAAATGCATCTAAAATAGATAAGCCTAAAAAAGAGGGAAGAACCATCAATTGTGAGCTAGTTAATATTTTTCTTTTTTCTTCATTAAATAATGCACCAGTCATTTTAATCCAATCTACGTTATTTACTAATTTTTTTATTTTTTGAAAATCAGGTCCATCACCAATTATAAAAAGTTCAAGATCTTTTATTTCTTTTTTCGCTCTAATACAGGATTCAATAATAAATGGTATTTTCTTTTTATCATATAGTCTTGAACAAAAAACTACACGATTATTTTTTACTTTGCTTTGAATGTGATTTTTATCAACAATTTTCATATCAATACTATTATTTATAATTGAAATCTTATGATTTTTTACGCCATTTTCGTTGAGTATTTTCCTTGTGTGCTCCGTGTATCCAAACCAATAATCAGATTTATTAATAAATAATTTTTTAAAATTATTACTAAGAGAATTATTCTTTTTACTGAGTGTTGCTCCATGACCCCAAAATGCAAGTTTCTTATTTACATTTAGTATGTGTTTTTGAAATAAAAGTAAATAATTTAATATTGCAGAGTTTGCTTGCTCCACTATAACTATATCATATTGATTAAGAGCAGAATAAATATTTTGGTAATAAAATCTTGTATTGAGTATGTAATAATTATTTACTCTTTTTGCGCATTTTATTTCTTCAAGTCCATCTTTAAACTTTTCTGAATTTTTACCATTACCAGCGTAAATGGTTAATTCAATATTTTCATTTTTAAGAAGATTATTTAAAGTATTAAAAAAATTTACTCTATAGTCAGTTATAACTCTTTGTACTATAGCTATTTTTTTTATTTTCATATTTTTTAATTTAAATGACTTTTGTAAAGTTGCATAGTTGATTAATATTTAAAAATTATAAAAAATATAATCTCTATGTTCAAAAAAATTTCATAAACTCTCTTTGATTAGATATGAATAAATATAAACAGAGTATTGGAATTATCGGAAAAGGTTTTGTTGGGACAGCTGTTCAATATGGTTTTTCACCAAATGTAGGTTGCGATGCTGAAGTTAGGGTTTTTGATATAGTCCCATCCAAATCTACCCATACACTTGATCAAGTAGTTAATGAATCAGATATAATATTTATATCTGTACCAACTCCATCTTTCGCTGATGGTGAAATCGATTTAAAATTCTTAGATAGGTGCTTAGAGGATATTTACAAAGTTTCAAAGGATAATAATGAGGCTGTTTTCCTTATAAGGTCAACGGTAGTTCCAGGAACAACTGAAAAATTGCAACAAAAATTCAAAAACTTAAATTTAGTTTTCAACCCTGAATTCTTAACTGAAAGAAGTGCAAATTTTGATTTCATTAATCAATCAAGAGTTATTCTTGGCGGATTGTCAAAAAATACAAACAAAGTTGCTAGTCTTTATAGATGGAGATTTGGAAACTCGATAACTATTATTGAAACGGACTATCAAACTGCAGAATTAATTAAGTACGTAACAAATACTTTCTTTGCCACTAAAGTTTCCTTTATGAATGATATGAGATTGTTATCAGATAAGGTAGATGCTGATTGGGATACTGTTATTGATGGTTTTGTTTCTGATGGTAGAGTGGGGCATTCTCATTTAAATGTACCTGGTCACGATGGTAAATATGGTTTCGGCGGTAGTTGCTTTCCTAAAGATATTCAAGCAATTATCCACTTTAGCAACTCATTGGGTTTAGATATGAGTGTTCTTAAAGGAGCATGGAAAACAAATTTAAAAGTAAGACCTGAAAAGGATTGGGAAAAGCTTAAGGGTCGTGCAATTTCTAATGATGAAGATTAATATCTGTATTCGTCTTTTTTAAATGGCCCATTAACAGAAACTCCAATATAATCTGCTTGCTCTTTACTCAATCTGGTTAAGTCAGCATCTAAATGTTTTAAGTGAATTCTCGCTACTTCTTCATCTAATTTTCTTGGTAAATCATATATACCAGTAGTGGGTTTGTTTTTAGCTAAGAAAACTTGAGCTAATACTTGATTTGAGAAAGATGTAGACATTACAAAACTTGCGTGACCAGTTGCACATCCAAGATTCACCAATCTACCTTCTGCAAGTAAAAAGATTTGCTTACCATTTTTAAATGTGTATCTATCCAATTGCGGCTTTATAGTATCTCTTTTAGCATTAGAAGCATTTAATGCATCAACCTGAATTTCATTGTCGAAATGACCTATATTACATACAATAGCTTGATCTTTCATTTTTTTCATGTGTTTTAATGTAATGATATCTTTGTTACCAGTAGTAGTAACAAATATGTTTCCTCTATTTAAAACATCTTCAAGTTTGCGAACTTCAAAACCTTCCATTGCAGCTTGAAGGGCACATATTGGATCAATTTCTGTAACAATGACTTTACATCCATAAGATTTCATTGATTGAGCAGATCCTTTTCCTACATCACCGTATCCACAAACAACAACTGTTTTACCAGCAAGCATAATTTCAGTTGATCTTTTAATTCCATCAGCTAAAGATTCTCTACAACCATACAAATTATCAAATTTTGATTTTGTTGCTGCATCATTTACATTGAATGCTGGAAATAGGAGGGAAGCATCATCTACCATTTGCTGTAATCGTGCAACGCCAGTAGTCGTTTCTTCTGATACGCCTACTATTTCAGGAACAATGTTATGCCAATGATTTGGATTTAATTTATGAACTTTTCTTAGCAGTTTTTCAATTACAATTTCCTCTTCATTTTTTGTAGTTATTTCGGGAAGTTTATTATTCTGATTGTAATAATTTTCTAACTGATATCCTTTGTGAATTAAAAGTGTGGCATCACCACCGTCGTCAACAATTAAATTTGGACCTTCATTACCATTAAAAGTTAAGGCTTGTAAAGTACAATCCCAGTATTCTTCAAGCGTTTCACCTTTCCAAGCAAAAACAGGAGTTTTTGTTTGAGCTATCGCAGCTGCAGCTTCATCTTGAGTAGAAAAAATATTGCAACTAGCCCAACGAACATCAGCACCTAAGTCTTTTAATGTCTCAATTAAAATTGCTGTTTCAATTGTCATATGAAGAGACCCAGTAAGCTTAAACCCTTTTAGCGGCTTAGTCTTTGCATATTTACTTCTTAAAGACATTAAACCTGGCATCTCTCTTTCAGAAATGTCAATTTTATCTCTTCCAAGTTTAGCTAACTTAATATCTTTGACTAAAAATGGTAAAATTTTTACTACATTATTTTTTATAACTTTGTTAGATGTATTTAATTTCTTTTTTTTAGATTTTTTTTCTAAAACTGCTGTTCTCATATTTCTCCCTTTAAAATTGATATAAATTATAACGATAAATCTATTTTTTCCCAACTAAAAATGTCTCTACCAAAATGTCCATAAGCTGCTGTATCTTGATAAATTGGTCTTTTTAATTCTAAATAATTAATTAATCCTTTAGGTCTAAAATCAAATTTATTTGATATTAAAGAAGTTATTTCCTCTTCAGGAACTTTATTTGTTCCAAAAGTATCAACTGTTATTGAAGTTGGTTCTGCTACTCCTATCGCATAAGATACCTGAATTTCACAATAGTCAGCTAACTTTGATGATATTATATTTTTTGCTACATATCTTGCTGCATAAGCAGCTGATCTGTCAACTTTTGATGGATCTTTTCCTGAGAAAGCTCCACCTCCATGTCTAGCCATACCACCATAAGTATCGACAATAATTTTTCTTCCTGTTAATCCACAATCCCCAACTGGTCCGCCTATAACAAACTTTCCTGTAGGATTAATTAAAATCTTTGTTTCTTCTGTAATCCAATTATTTGGTATTATTGGCATTATGATTTTCTTGTAAATCTCGTCCTTAAGTTCTTTGTATGATATGTCCTCATCATGTTGTGAAGAAAGTACAATCGCAGACAATCTTTTAATTTTTTTCCTATCTTTATCATAAATGACACTTACTTGACTTTTAGCATCTGGTCTAAGCCATTCAAGTTCTCCTGATTTTCTTACTTCAGATTGTTTTTTAACAAGCTTGTGTGATAAATCAATTGGAGCTGGCATTAAGCTTTCAGTTTCATTACAAGCATATCCAAACATAAGTCCCTGGTCTCCAGCTCCTTGATTTAAATCTTCTCCTTCTCCTTCATTAACTCCTTGAGCAATATCCGGAGACTGTTTAGTGATATAATTTATAAATTCACATGTACTTCCATTAAAGCCAAGCTTATCGTCATCATATCCAATATTATTAATTACATTTCTAACAATAGATTCTAAGTCCGGATTTCCATCAGAAGTAATTTCACCAGCAATAACAACTAAGTTATTTTTAATCATTGTTTCACAAGCTACTCTACTGTTAGGATCCTCTTTTAGATAAGCATCAAGAACTGCGTCAGAAATTTGATCACACACTTTATCTGGGTGACCTTCAGAAACAGATTCTGATGTAAATATATAATCTTTCATTTAATCTCCTTATTTATGTAAGTAATTTAGTATGTTTAACATGCAAGCTGTATCATTCATTAAATAATAGTGAATAACTGGAACCCCTGCATTTACAAGTTCTTCTGATTGTTTGATAGCCCAATTTGTTCCTATTTCTTCAATATGTTCAATATTTTCGTTTGCTTCTTTTTTAAGTTCATTAGGTAAACTTATATGAAATATTTTTTCTAAACTTTCAATTTGCCTAGGTTTATCTAAAATTTTTATACCAGGAATTATTGGTATTGTAATACCCTCAGATCGACACTTATCAACAAAATCAAAATATTTTTTATTATTAAAGAACATTTGAGTTACTGCATAATCAGCTCCTGCTTCAATCTTCTTCTTGATTAGTGAGATTTCTTTTTCAAAGTTATTCGAATGAAAATGATTTTCAGGATATACTCCAATTCCGGTACACATTTCGATTGGAGATGAGTTAGAAATGTCAGTTAAGTATTTACCATCTTTTAAATCATTTATTTGATGAACAAGGTCAAGAGAATTTGCATTAATTGTTTTACCATTGTTTAATACCTCTTTTGGATTACCGTCTCCACTAATTGCTAAAATATTTTCAATTCCTAAAAAACCAAGTTCAATAAGCGCATCTTCTGTTTCTTCTTTTGTAAAACCATTACATGCAAGATGAGCTACTGTATCTATATTGAATCTATTTTGAATAATTCCGCATATACTTATGGTGCCAGGCCTTTTCTTTTTTTTAGTTTTTTTACCTTCTTTGTTTTTTGATACAGTAGATGCATGGCTGGTTACATCTATAAAAGGAGGATTAAATTTCTTGAGACTTTCAACCATATCTAAAATTATTTGAATACCTTTTCCTCTTAATGGAGGAATAATTTCATAACTGAACTGAGTATGGTTGCTATTATTAATATGGTCAATTACTTTCATAATTTTAAAATATGAGGAAATATTTTTTTCAGAATATTTTCATTAACTCCTTTTCTTAATGCATAATTTTTTAATTGTTCATTTGAAATTTGTGAAATAGAAAAATATCTTGATTGAGGGTGAGAAAAATACCATCCAGTTACAGATGAAGCAGGAGAAACAGCATATGATTCAGTCAATTTCATTTTTGAATTATTTTCAATATCTAGAAGTTTCCATATTTTCTCTTTTTCACTATGATCAGGACAAGCAGGGTATCCTGGAGCAGGTCTGATGCCAATGTATTTCTCTTTAATTAAATCTGAATTATTTAAATTTTCTTCAGATGAATATCCCCAGATCTTTTTTCTTACATTTTCATGCATTTTTTCTGCTAATGCTTCAGCTATCCTATCACCAATTACTTTAATCATAATACTTTCATAATCATTATTTTGTTTAGATTTCTCATTACTTATTATATCAACATTTGTTCCAGCGGTAACGGCAAATCCACCAATCCAATCTTTAATACCAGAATCTTGAGGAGCTATAAAGTCTGATAGACAGTAGTTTCTTCTTGAACCTTTGTCAGTCTGTTGTCTTAAATGATTTAATGTCATCCCATTTTTTAATATTATATCATCACCTAACGATGAAGCTTCAAAGAAGCCAATTGTTGCTTTTGGATTAAATAATTTTTCCTTAATTGCTAGTTCAAGAAATTCGTTTGCATCTTTAAATAGTTTTTTTGCTTCTTCTCCCATTTTTTTATCGTTCAAAATTTTAGGGTAACTTTTTTTGAATCCCCATGCATTAAAGAATGGGGTCCAATCAATATAGTCAATAATATCTTCCACAAGAATATCCTCAAAATATTTTATTCCTTCGAAGGAAGGTTTTACAGGATTATAATTTGACCAATCAAATTCAAATTTATTTTGCTGACTTTCATCTAAGCTAATTAGTTTATTGGATTTATTATTGAAATATCTTTCTTTAACTTCTTTGTATTCAGTTTTTATTTCTTTTTTGTAAGACTCATTGTTTTCTTTTAAAAGATTTTGAGATACAAAAACGCTCTTAGATGCATCTAGTACATGAAAAACATTATCTTTATAAACAGGATCAATTTTTATTACAGTATGTTTTCTAGAGGTAGTGGCTCCTCCAATTAATAATGGTATTTTAAATCCTTGATTACTCATTTCACTTGCTACTTCTACCATTTCGTCTAAAGATGGAGTAATTAATCCACTAAGCCCTATCATATCAACATCATTCTCTCTTGCTTTATCAATAATTGTATTTTTTGGAACCATGACTCCTAAATCAATTACTTCAAATCCGTTACATTCCAATACAACTTTTACTATATTTTTTCCAATATCATGCACATCGCCTTTTACAGTGGCTAAAAGAATTTTTTTTGTTTTTTTAACCTCCTTTTTATCAATGAAAGGTGTGAGGTTGGCAACAGCTTTTTTCATAACCCTAGCACTTTTTACAACTTGCGGAAGAAACATTTTTCCTTCACCAAAAAGATCACCTACAATATTCATTCCGTCCATTAGAGGCCCTTCAATTACATCAATTGCATTTTTAAGTTCAAGTCTTGCTTCTTCAATATCCTCATCAATAAAAGTATCAACTCCTTCAATTAATGAGTATTCAATTCTTTTTTTGATTGATTCATTTCTCCATTCAAGTGTTTTTTTCTTTTTACCAGTTTCACCATGAAATTTTTGTGAGTATTCTAAAAGACGTTCTGTTGCTTCATCATCTTCATTGAAAATTAAGTCAGTGATTAATTTTTTAACTTCATTCTGAATTTGGTCGTATATAATAATTTGTCCAGCATTGACAATCCCCATATCCATACCTGCTTTAATAGCATGGTAAAGAAAAATTGAATGCATTGCTTCTCTTACACTATTATTTCCTCTAAACGCAAATGAAAGGTTACTTACTCCTCCGCTTATGTGCGAACCAGGGCATAATTTCTTAATCTGCTTGCAAGCTTCAATATAGTTTATTGCAAAGTCACCATGCTCTTTTATACCTGTTCCAACAGCAAAGATATTTGGATCAAATATTATATCTTTTGAATCAAATTTTACCTTGTTTAATAGTAAGTCATAAGCTCTTTTACATATATTAACCTTTTCATCAACTGTTTCAGCCTGTCCATTCTCATCGAAAGCCATAATAACCACTGCAGCTCCAAATTTCTTTATTATCCTTGCTTGATTAAGAAAAACTTCTTCACCTTCTTTTAAGCTTATTGAATTCACTATGGGTTTTCCTTGAATATTTTTTAAACCATTTTCTAATACTTCCCATTTAGATGAATCAATCATTATTGGTACTTTTGCAATATTTGGATCAGATGATATAAATCTTAAATATTTCTCCATCATTTCCTTTGAATCAAGCATACCTTCATCCATATTCACATCAATTATTTGCGCTCCATTATCTATTTGTTCTTTTGCAACATCTAAAGCTTTTTCGAAATCCCCGTTTTTAATAAGTTTTTTAAAAATAGATGAACCAGTAACATTGGTTCTCTCGCCAATATTTACAAAATTGATATTATCTCTAAAAATCAATGGCTCAATACCAGTGTAAGAGGTATCAAAATCTATTGTTGGAACAATCCTTGGTGATGATTCAAACAACTTATCTTTTATTGCTCTGATGTGTTCAGGGGTTGTTCCGCAGCATCCTCCAATGATATTTAAAGAGCCATGGTCAGCAAGTTTTTTTATCTCTTCTGCCATAAAAGAAGGTGAATCATCATATTCTCCTAATTCATTTGGTAGGCCAGCATTTGGATGAGCGGAAACAGGGCAGTCTGCAATTTTTGCTAATTCTTTTATGTATGGAGACATTTCTTCAATACCTAATGCACAATTAATACCTACACTTAAAGGTTTTGCAAATTTTATTGTATGCCAGAAAGCTTCTAATGTTTGTCCTGATAAGGTTCTACCACTTTTATCAACTATTGTGACTGATATCATTATTGGTAGATTAATTTTTTTATTTTCAAAATAATCTTTTAAAGCAATGATTGCTGCTTTACAATTTAAAGTATCAAAAATTGTTTCTATCATTACAATATCAATGCCGCCTTGCACCAAGCCATCAATTTGTTCGTAATATGCATCATATAATTGATCAAATGTTACATTTCTGTAAGATAAATCTTCAACTTTAGGAGATAATGAAGCTGTACGATTAGTTGGACCTATACTTCCGCAAACAAATGCCTGTTTATTATGTTTAACATTAAATTTATCAACAACCTCTCTAGCAATTTTTGCAGATTCAAAATTCATTTCGAATACTTTATCTTGTAGATTGTAATCTTCCTGTGAGATACTATTTGCATTAAAAGTGTTTGTTTCAATAATGTCAGAACCAGCGTTTAAGTATTTAAGATGAATATCCTTGATAATAGTAGGTTGTGTGATTGATAGTAAATCATTGTTACCTTGAAGACTTGAGTCATGATTGTTAAACAATTCGGACCGATAGTCATCTTCGCTAAGTTTATGTTCTTGAATCATGGTACCCATACCTCCATCAAGAAGCATTATTCTCTTTTTTAATATATCTTCTATTTTTTTCATAAAAAAAAACCAGCTGCTAAGCTGGTTTCTCCAATTAACCATTTTAGCAAATTATTTTAAGTCGCTGCAATACTGCCCAAATCACGACTAGCGAATTATAAAGCAATTTTATCAAATAATAAATGTTTTTTTTATTGCATAATTAGAATATATTCATCTCGACATGAAGACAATTCTAGGAAATTCTATTTAATGAGTATAATTAATCAAATAATCTTATTGCAAGAAGTTGATAATAAATTATTTGAGATTGAAAAATTACTTGGCGATTTACCTGCAAAAGTTGAAGAGCTCACTCAAAATGAAGATGGTGTTAAAACATCGCTTCACAATAAAGAAAATGAATTGAAAGAAACATCTGTTTCAATTAGCACGAATGAAACTTTAGTAGAAACGACTTCTGAAAAAATTAATTCTTTAAAAGATAAACTTGTTGATGGTTCGATAAGTACGAATAAAGAATATGATGCTATGATGGAAACTATAGATTTTGAGAAAAATCTTTTATCTGAAAAAGAAAACGAACTTATTGAGCTCATGAGCAAAAAAGAAGAGCTATCCAAAGAAATTGAAGAAGATAAATCTTCGCTTGATGGAATTATTTCAGAGCTAAATACTAAAAAAGATGCTTTAAATGCTAAAATGCAAGAGGTGTCAGAAGAACAAAATGCATTAAAGTCTGAAAGAGAGTCGGTTGCTCAAAATATAGATTCTGATACAATGTCAAAATATACTGAGATCTATGAAGCTCGAAAGGGTTTAGTTGTAGCTGAAATTTTAGATAGTAGCTGTGAGGGTTGTGGGGCAATGGTTCCCCCACAAAGTATCAACGAAGCATTGTCTCAAAATATAGTTTTTTGTGGTAACTGTAGTAGATTTCTTTTCAAATCAGAAAATTAATTTTTTTCTTCTAAATTCAATATCTATCCCTTATTATATCCACAAGAGCTGATTGGATGATTACTCGATTTTTCGAGAGGAAAGTCCGGGCACCGAAGAGCATAGTGCCACCTAACAGGTGGGATTCGTGAGAATATGGACAGTGCAGCAGAAAGTAGACCGCCAGTAAATGGTAAGGGTGAAACGGTGGTGTAAGAGACCACCAGTAATAATGGTAACATTATTAGCTGGTAAACCCCACTAGGTGCAAGATCACGTAGACCCGAGATACTGCTCGTATCATTTGAGGGAAGGGTAGATTGCTAGAGTTTTATAGAAATATAAGATAGAGAGGAATGATCATC
>Ga0255766_10000242_pt1 | contig 48493 bp, 44 predicted proteins | sample 071ome_23_FD_179966 | JGI IMG/M metagenome (GOLD analysis project Ga0255766, IMG submission 179966) | Coastal salt marsh microbial communities from the Groves Creek Marsh, Skidaway Island, Georgia - 071403BT metaG (version 2) | ecosystem: Environmental > Aquatic > Marine > Intertidal zone >...
CAGCCAAATCGATTAAAACCATCGATTCACCGATGCCCTTTGAGTGTTGGGAGCACGTGGCTCTCTGAGAGGACAGGAGAGGAGAAGAGAAGATAAAAGAAGAGAGAAGAGAGAAGAGAGAAGAGAGAAGAGAGAAGAGAAGGGAACGGAAGAAAAGAACAATTGTGCTACTGAGCAATCATCAATGAATGCATTGAGCTTGATTGGTTCAGTCTAGATACTGATTGGACATCAAGACGAGCACGATAAACGCTGGAGAGGAACGCTCGGTGGTTCGATCACCATGAGCCGAACTGTTTCGGAGCCTTGGCACTTATCTGTTCAACTTCGAATGGCTGAGTTAGCGAACCATCGTTGGCCTCGAGCACCCGGCTCGCGCGGTGGGACTCGTCAGTCAGTCGAAGAAGCGACCAGGAGGCGTGCCGCCACCGCCAACTTATCCCTCATTCCGAAGTCCACGAAGAGCAGCGGTTTGATCTTAGGGACCACTCGCTCGCTTCAGCGCTTTGGCCTCACGCCGTCTTGCATGCAAGACGGGTTCTGTATAGCCATTGGGTTGCTCGATTCCTCTGAACACCAAATCACAGGCAGCCTGAAAGGCAATACTCTGCTCAAAATTTCCAGCCATAGGCTCGTAGAGTTCGTCTCCGGCATTCTGGGCATCAACCACGGCGGCCATTTTTTCGAGCACTCCGCGAACCTCTGCTTCGCTGCAAAGGCCGTGGTGCAACCAATTAGCGATGTGTTGCGATGAGATGCGAAGGGTTGCCCTGTCCTCCATCAACCCAACATCGTGGATGTCAGGCACTTTCGAGCAGCCGATTCCTTGATCAATCCATCGCACCACGTAGCCGAGGATGCCCTGCGCGTTATTTTCAAGTTCCTCGTTGATTTCATCCGACGATAGGTTCTCGCCAGCCAAAAGTGGAATTTTAAGCAGCGCGTCTATCGACGCTCTCTGCTTGCCTAGAATCATAGACTGCTGTTCTGCCACGCTCACCTCGTGATAGTGGATCGCGTGCAACGTTGCCGCGGTAGGAGACGGAACCCACGCGCAACTCGCCCCCGACATGGGGTGCACGATTTTTGCCGTCATCATTTGCGCCATTTCATCCGGCATGGCCCACATACCCTTCCCGATCTGCGCTTTGCCCTTAAACCCCGACGCTAAACCTTGGTCGACATTCCAATCCTCGTAGGCGTTGATCCAGTCCTGCTGTTTCATCGCCGCCTTTCTCACCACTGGGCCAGCCAACATACTCGTATGAATTTCGTCACCAGTTCGATCAAGAAACCCGGTGTTGATGAAGATCACTCGCTGTCTAGCCTGGTATATGCAACGCCTCAAGTTAATCGTGGTGCGGCGCTCTTCGTCCATGATTCCCATCTTAAGCGTCAGCGGAGTCAGGCCGAGACGCGCTTCAATTGCACCGAACAGCTCATTAGCGAAGGCAACCTCTTCGGACCCGTGCATCTTTGGCTTCACAATGTAGACGCTACCAGTGCGCGAATTTTTTCGAGTGGTTTTGCCCAGGAGGTCAAACATGGCAATGGTGCTAGTGAAGTACCCGTCCAGAATACCCTCGGGTGCCTCTTCGCCATCTCCCCAGAGTACCGCGTCGCTGGTCATCAGATGGCCTACATTCCTGATGAGTAGAATACTGCGGCCAGGGAGCGTCAACTCCTGCCCGGCACGATCTGTATAAACACGATCTGCCGCCATTTCTCTTGTCATCACGCGACCGTCTTTCTCGAAACTTTCCTTGAGGTCGCCCCTCATCAGCCCGAGCCAGTTTCTGTAAACCAGCGTCTTGTCTTCTGCGTCTACTGCAGCCACCGAATCCTCACAGTCCTGAATCGTTGTCAACGCGGATTCCATGATGACGTCTTTGACAGAGGCTGGATGGGCTGCACCGACGTGATGATTTGGGTCGACCTGCAGTTCGATGTGGAGCCCATTATTTTTTAGCAGCAGCGAATCTGGTGCTGCACGATCACCCTTAAATCCCACGTAATGTTCAGGTTGGCGGAGCCTATCTGTCTCGCCAGATGCGAGCGTTGCAATAATGCCCGCTTCGTCCGCGGCATACTGAACGACTTCGGAATGCCTTGCAGATGCGAGTGGCACCATCTCATCGAGCATTGCGCTTGCTTTCTCGATGACGAGGTCCCCTCGCCGAGGGTTATAGGCTGACCCCTTCTCCGTGCCTGCTCCTTCAGGAATGAGATCCGTTCCATATAACGCATCGAAAAGAGAGCCCCACCTAGCATTCGCCGCGTTCAACGCAAAACGGGCGTTCATAATAGGCACCACTAACTGAGGCCCCGCAGTTATTGCAATTTCGGGATCAACGCCGCTTGTTTCAATCTCAAACTGATCGACATCCTCTTCTAAATAATGAATTCGACGCAGAAACTGCTCATAGTCCCCGGGTACAATCGCCTTACCCTCGGATGCCCGATGATAGTTATCGATTTCGAGCTGCATTGAATCTCGCTTGGCAAGCAGTGCCTTATTGCGAGGACCAAATTCGTTAAGCAAGGTCTCAAGATTTGCCCAATACTGATCGGCATCTAATTCGAGCCCCGGCAGCACCTCTTGCTCAATGAATTGATGGAGCTCGCGCGCTATTTTGATCCCGCCCTGGGTGACGTATTGATTCATGGACGCCCTCGTCGATTGGAGAAAAATAAGGCGCCAGTGTACACACTCGCGCCAGTGATATGAACGAGCTATACATACGTCCTAGCCTTGATTTGGGGTTGATTCTGGCCCTGTTCAGTTGCACTACTCGATGAGCGAGCAATCGAAAGCGGTCTAATTCCAGATCGAGTAAGCTCTAGCTCAGTATGATCTGATTGATAGCGGGGAATCACACTATGCGTAACCACCGTCTGCGAAGATGCTGTTTGTCGGTACCCGGCAGTCGCGAGGACATGCTGGAAAAAGCAAAACAAATCGAGATCGATCAGATTGTGATTGATTGGGAGGACGCAGTAGCCCCTGATCAGAAGCAGAGGGCCAGGGACGTTACGCTCGCTGCGCTCGCCCTACCCTGGAAGGCATCCTCGGTCTCAGTCCGCATTAATGGTGTAGAGACGCCTCATTGTCTGAACGATGTACTAGCCATCACCCAGAAACGGAGCGACCAAGGCCAAGCGGTCGAATCACTGGTTTTGCCAAAAACTGGATCTACGTCACAGATTCACTTTGTTTCCACTCTCCTTGATCAACTCAGCGTAGACGACGACCCGATAACACCGTCTAACATCGAGGCACTCATTGAGGACGCCGATGGCATGATCAATGCTCATGCCATCGCACTCGCAAGCCCAAGACTGGAGGCGTTAATTTTTGGAATGGGCGACTTCGCAGCGGCTCAGGGCATACAAACCACGGTGATTGGCGATCAATCTGGCTACGATGCAGACCTGTGGCATTACCCCAGATACCGACTGATTATGGCTGCGCGAGCTGCCAACATCGCGGCCATCGACGGCCCCTTCGCCGCCTTCAAAGATGCGGATGGCTTGAAACGGGACTGCCGTGTCGCACGCCTCATGGGTATGAACGGCAAGTGGGCGATACACCCAGGACAAGCAGAGACCATTACCGAACACTTCACACCATCACAGACACAAGTTGATCAAGCGCGTAAACAGAAAACAGCGTTTGAGGAGGCTCTCGAGCAAGGCCACGGCGCTGTCGCAGTGGATGGAGCGATGGTCGACCAGGCATCGATTAACCTAATAGAACCACTTTTGGCTGATGCTGAGCTTCTTGGTATGTGAGCAAAGAACACGTGGCTAGGCCCCCAAACTATTGGCCAACCTGGCGCCTTTTTGCGTAAGCATCCCTATTCAAGTATCGGGCTGTCGCTGTGCCAGAGGGACCAGAAATTCACCGGGTTGCCGGTAGGCTAAACGAGGCGCTGGGCGGCAGAACGCCCGACACCATTCAGTTTCACTATCCACCCATCGCCAAGAAAGCCCGCACGGTGCGCGGACAGCCCATCTCTCGAGTAAGGTCCCACGGCAAAGCATTGCTCATCGACTTCTCTAACGGGCTAACCCTTTATAGTCACAACCAGCTATACGGCCTTTGGTACATCGGACAATCTGAGACAGACCCCTTCACTCACCGTCAGCTTCGCGTTGAAATAAGGAGCCTTGGGGTAACCGCACGTCTTTACAGCGCGAGCAGCATCGAACTGTGGAAGACCGATCGGCTCCATCAACATCCTTTTTTATCCAAATTAGGGCCTGACGTTCTTGACCCGAATCTTTCTGAAACATTTCTGATTGATCACATGAAACAGCCGCGATTTCGCACAAAAAGGCTACACACCCTCCTGTTAGATCAACACTTCATCGCCGGCATTGGCAACTACCTGCGTTCAGAAATTTTGTTTGATGCGAGACTACACCCTGAGCGCAAGCTGGTTGATTTAACCAACCGTGAGCGAGTAAAGCTTGCGCGGTCGACCCTCAAACTATCAATCAGGAGCAGCCGTCATGGGGGCATTACTCGAACGGTGCAAGACGCCAAGCGCGATATGAAGGGTGGTATAGCGTTTGAGTCCGCTCGCTTCTGGGTGTTTGATCGCCAGGGTGAGCTTTGCCGAAGCTGCGAATCAGTCATCGACCACATGACGGCTGCAGGACGCCGACTGTATACCTGCCCTGCATGCCAACCGCCATCAGGGAATTAGACCGTGAACTCGCCCACTGATCGTGATTTTTGGTTCCTGCCCCTTGGCGGCTGCGGTGAAATTGGGATGAACTTAAACCTGTTCGGGCACAATCATCACTGGCTGATGGTTGACTGCGGCATCACATTCAACGCCGATCTGAATCCGACTAGGGTGGAGCTACCTGATCCCACATTCGCAATGGATTTAGGTGACTCGCTCACTGGTATTGTCTTGACCCACGCCCACGAGGATCACATTGGCGCCCTGCCTTATCTCTACGAGCGATTGGGTTCACCTACCCTTTACGCAACGCCATTCACCGCGGGCGTGATTCGAGAAAAATTTCGTTACGTTTCCATTGACCCTGATCTGGTCATCCTGAAGTCCCAGTGCGCAATGACGCTAGGGCCCTTTACTATCACTCCCCTACCGATCACCCATTCGATTCCGGAAACCCAAGCGCTGCTCATCGAAACAGCGGTTGGAAATTTGCTACACACCGCAGATTGGAAGATCGATGATAATCCTGTAGTAGGACCGCCATTTGAGCGAGACCAATTCAGCACGCCTAATCTGCCGCCTATCGACGTCGTTCTCTGCGATTCAACCAATGCACTTTCGCCAGGCCACTCAAAATCCGAGCAGCTTGTGCAAATGGGTTTAGAGCAACTGATTCGGCGCTGCGAGGGCCGGGTCATTGTGAGCTGTTTTGCCAGCAATATCGCGCGGATTCAGTCCATTGGGCGAGTTGCAAAGCGAACAGAGCGTCACCTCGCACTCACCGGGCGAGCGCTAGAGAGGATGACACTTATCGCCAAGCAATGCGGTTACCTAGGGTCTGACTTTCCTTTGATCAGCAGTCACGAGCTAGCCCATTTCCCTCCTCGCCATGCGCTCTTTGTTGCCACCGGAAGCCAGGGTGAACCCGGCGCGATGCTCTCAAAGCTGGCCTCAGATAGACATCCTGACTTTGAAATTCATACCGACGATGTCTTCATCTTTTCTTCGAAGACCATTCCAGGTAACGAGGAATCGATCGAGCGATTGGTTAATCAAATCACGGCAAAAGGCGCGACGGTTTATCAAGCGGAGCAGTTCCCAGACTTGAACCTGCACGCCTCTGGTCATCCTAATCAAACAGAGCTCGCTGACCTTTACGCGACGGTCCAACCTAAATTAGTCGTTCCGCTCCATGGCGAGGCGCGTCATCTTGCAGCCAATGCGGACGTCGCAAAGGCAGCAGGTATTCATCGAACACTCACCGGAGGGAACGGTGATCTTTTTAGTTTGGTTGAACCCTTTCGCGTTCGAAGACACTGGAGCCATGCGGGACGATGGGCGGTTACTCAAAACGGAAAAGCGCTAGAGCCCGTTACAGCGCAACCAGAACACACTTGATCGCGAAATGCATTGCCAGCGGATCGAGCCCACCTTAGGCTCCGCCCTTTCCGAGGAGACCGTTATGCCCTCTATCACGTTGATCCCAGGAGATGGCATAGGCCCTGAGATCATATCCTCAGTTCGAGCCGTCTTTTCCGCAATGAACATCCCGCTTGAAATCAACGAGGCCATCGCAGGTGGGGCTGCGCTTGCGGAAGGACTAGACCTTATTCCCGAAGAAACGCTTGCTCAGATCGAGCGTTCTGACGCCACGCTAAAAGGACCGATCACCACCCCCATCGGCCGAGGCTTCAGTTCAGTTAACGTTTCGCTAAGACAACACTTCAATCTCTTCGCGAATGTAAGGCCTGTCTTGTCACTGCCGGGAACGAAGGCAAGATTCGACGACATCGACATCATCGTCGTTCGCGAGAACCTTGAGGGGTTGTACTCAGGGATTGGTCACTCGGTGTCTGAAGATGGTGAGACTGCGGAATTGAAAAGCGTCATTACCCGTTCTGGCTCTGAACGCGTTATCAGACATGCTTTCGACACTGCCCAGAAATTGGGTCGAAAAAAGGTCACCCTCGTTCATAAAGCGAACATCATGAAGAGCACATCGGGTCTCTTCCTATCCGTTGGTCGAGCGGTTGCCAAGGACTACGCAACCATTGAGTTCGAGGAAATGATCGTCGACAACTGCGCCATGCAATTAGTGATGAATCCTGAGCGATTCGATGTGCTAGTAACCACGAACTTATTCGGCGATATTCTCAGTGATCTGTGCTCAGGACTGATTGGCGGCTTGGGACTCGCCCCAGGGGCAAATCTTGGGTCCGAGCACGCCATCTTCGAAGCCGTCCATGGCAGTGCTCCGGACATCGCAGGTCAGGACAAAGCCAACCCCACCGCATTGCTTCTGGCGGCAGCCATGATGCTTGATCACTTAGGCCTAAACAATGAGAGTGCCCGAATTCGTCAGGCCATTATTTCCACCCTTCAGTCAGGAACCGTCAAAACGCCTGATCTTGGCGGCAGCGGCGGCACGATCGCATTTACTGAAGCGCTCATCGCCGAACTTTAACTGCCGAGCGCTGTTGCCTTTTTTGTAGCTCAGCGCTGTTTGAGCCCTGCACGGTTAAACGAGCGACCGCACAATCAGCGAGACAAACCGGAAGAGGACGATAATTCACGCCTTGGGTGCGCGCTGCCGAGCGCGGCAGGCGGTTCTCAGCTCACGACTCGTCCATTGCTGGCAACGGCACACTGATGGCACCTGACTTCGCCAAGTCATCGATCACTTCAACCATTCCGAATTCGGCAAGGATCCGTTCTGTATGCTCGCCGATGGTTGGTGCGAAGCGAGGGGGCGCGGGCTGCGTTTTAGAAAATTGGGCGGCTGACCGAACCTCCCGCAGCTTGCCAGCAACCGGATGGTGCCTTTCATAAAACATGTTTTGAGCATTCACTTGTTCATCGCCATGGAGTTCGCCCAGTACGTGAACTGCGCTCACCGGTACCTCATGCTCAGTCAAAGTCTGAATGAATTGGGAAACCGACAACCCCTCGGTGGCTGAGGCGATCGATGCTCCCAGCGCCTCGAGATAGGTCTCTCGATTGAGTTGCCGTGCCTTCAGCGTATTAAACCGCTCGTCCTGGCTTAAAGAACGAAGCCCGAGCGCGGTACACAATCCTTGAAATTCATGATCTGACAATGTCATCAGGGCGGCCCAACCATCCGCGAGTGGTACCAACATCCCGGCGGCACCGATCGCGGGCGCATGTTCGATGTCATCGCCGAGCAAAATATCGTCTGCACCAGCGTCAGGCCAGAGGAAAGCAATCGCTGTATCCAGCATGGATAACTCAATGTGCTGCCCCTCCCCGCTGCGCTCGCGGTGGTATAGCGCAGCGCATAGCGCTTGGACACCGGTATAGGCCGTTAGCTTATCTAAGATCAATTGATTGACTTGCTCAGGGCCCTGACCTCGTTTTAATCCCTGCACATTGGCCATCCCCGAGAATGCTTGAATGATCGGGTCGTAGGCTCGATCTCGCGCCCTGGGCCCGACCTGACCAAATCCACTAATCGATAAATAGAGCAACCGCGGGTTCACTGCGGACAGCGATTCATAATCGATACCAAGGCGCTGGACCACGCCTGGTCGGAAATTTTGGATCACCACATCCACGTCGGCAGCGATGCGTCGCACGACTTGCTTCGACTCCGGCTTCGATAAATCGATCGCGAGACTGCGTTTGCCTCGATTCAGCATGTGAAACGAGCCCGAGAAACCCTGCCGCTTGGACCCCACATTCCTTTGAATATCGCCCTCGAGACGTTCAACCTTGATCACATCCGCGCCAAAGTCACCAAGCAACCGGGCCGTCAGTGGACCCGAAACAACGGCTGATAAATCGAGGACCCGAACACCGTCGAGCGGTCCATTTAATTCGTGAAACGACATATTGATCACCTATTTTACTGCTCGCCACAGTGCACCCACGCACCCCTTACTGCAACCCCATCCTCAACGTCGCATTCCCAAGGTATAGTTGGGGACCTTCGTGCCAACCATTGACTATGACCAGCACAGAACTCTGTCAGCTCACAGCGTGCCAACAGAAAGCACGCTTCGATCGCGGCCAAACAACTGCGACCGAACTCCTAGAGGCGCACCTTAGGCAGATTGAGCAAGCGAATCCTGATATCAACGCCGTGATTACGCTGGATGCGGAAGCAGCGCTGGAACAAGCGTTTGTTATCGATCGAAAGAGAACCGACCGCGAACCCCTTGGGCCGCTCGCAGGGTTACCCATGGCTCATAAAGACCTGACGCTAACCAAAGGTATGCGTACCACCTTTGGTTCGCCAAGATTTAAAGACTTTATTCCTAGCGAAGACTCAGCGTTAGTACGCCGGCTTCGAAATGCTGATGTCATCACACTAGGGAAAACGAATACTCCTGAGTGGGGTGCTGGGTCACAAACTTTCAATACCTTGTTTGGCGCGACACGAAACCCTTTTGACCCAACCAAAACCAGTGGCGGGAGCTCGGGGGGCGCTGCGGCGGCGCTAGCCGCAAGAATGCTACCGCTCTGTGACGGAAGCGATCTTGGGGGGTCTCTGCGCAATCCAGCAAGTTTTTGTCACGTCGTTGGGCTGCGCCCTTCACCAGGCAGGGTGTCAAGTCTACCGACAGACTCGCCATGGAATGATCTTTCCGTCGTTGGACCCATGGCAAGAACGATCGATGACTGCGCGCTATTACTTTCGGCTATCGCAGGCCCTGATGCGCGCTCACCCATTAGCATTAACGAGCCAGGCGACCAATTTTTTCCTCTAACATCGCTTGATACAAAGCAGATCCGCGTCGCCTTTAGCCCGGACTTTGACGGTCAATTCCCGTTCCAACCCGAGGTCATTAGCGCCACCAAATCAGCAGAAGCCATGCTGCTTGAAGCAGGCTGCCAGGTCACATCCACATGCATTAACTTTGAAGGTGCCGACAAAGCCTTTGAAGCGCTTCGATCTATTAGCTTTCATGCTAGACACAAAGAGGGGATAGCCGCCTATCCTGACCAGTACAAAGACACGGTGAAATGGAATGCCGCTCAAGCGGAACAGTTGAGCGCTGAAGACATCAGAGAAGCATTGTCATTGCGATCAGCGCTAGGGGTACGCTGCGCTAGTTTTTTCGAGCATTTTGATTTCTTGGTCCTGCCGGTCGCTCAAGTGCTCCCTTTCGATATTGAAACAGAGTGGGTCACAGCAATTAATGACGTAACGATGGAGCACTATATTAGCTGGATGAAATCCTGTTACGTGGTTTCTCTCATGGGCACACCGGCGCTGTCATTACCCTTTACGTTTAGCGTTGATGGGCTACCCGTTGGTTTGCAAATCGTAGCGCCCTGGGGACAAGATTTGCGGCTGCTCCAATTTGCGAAAGCGCTCGAGGAAATGAGCCCTTACTATTACCGGTCGCCGTCGTTGTCATAATGGCACTTGAGACAATTCGCCCAACGCAGCCTGCGCGCGCTGCCAACCACCCTTACAGATGAAGGATTACCAGTATGTCTGAAGCGTTTAGTGCGTTTGTTTCCCATCTGGAATGTAGCGAGACCGGCGAGCAGTATCCTGCCAACCAGGCTTACAACGTATCTAACGCAGGGTATCCTTTACTCGTTCGATACAATCTCAATGCGCTGAGAGACGCGCTTGAACCGGGAACGCTATCCTCTGGATTACCGGGTTTTTGGCGCTATTCCAAGCTATTGCCGCTTGGGCCGTTAGAACAAATTGTTTCGCTCGGGGAAGTCTGCACGCCGCTGATTCCGCTGCCTATTGATGCGATAACCTCATCGGAAGGGCCTCCCTGCAAAGTTTGGATCAAAGACGAGGGCCTTCTACCGACCGGGTCCTTCAAGGCCAGGGGGGTGAGCCTCGCAGTCAACATGGCCAAGCAACTTGGTATTCAAAAGATGGCCATTCCAACCAATGGCAATGCGGGGGCGGCCCTAGCCGCCTATGGCGCCCAGGCCGGGCTAGAGATTTTGTGCTACTGCCCGAGAGATACCCCGCCCATCAACGTTGAAGAAATGCGTCGATACGGCGCAGAAGTTCACTTGCACGACGGATTGATTCACGAGTGCGGCGCAGAAGTTCAAGCAAGATGCGACGCAGAGGGTTGGTTCAATACCTCGACACTCCGAGAGCCCTATCGAATAGAGGGAAAGAAAACGATGGGCCTTGAATTGGCTGAACAGTTCGACTGGCAGCTACCCGACTACATTTTTTACCCCACAGGGGGTGGCACCGGACTCATCGGGATGTGGAAAGCGTTTAAGGAATTAAAGGCAATGGGTTGGCTCAGCCGAGATCTGCCCAAAATGATTTGTGTGCAAGCTGAAGGCTGCGCACCGCTCGTTCGAGCATTTGAGCGGGGAGACAGACGGGCCGATGTATGGGAGAACGCCGAAACAGTAGCCGCTGGCATCCGGGTCCCAAAAGCACTCGGCGACTTTTTGGTACTCGACGCGGTGCGTGAAAGCGGCGGATATGCGCTCTCGGTGTCGGATGACGCAATCCGTGCAGCACAGCATGACATAGCCACCAAAACCGGCTTCCTAATGTGCCCCGAAGGCGCGGCAACCGCTGCAGCGCTGAAACGATCCTTGACTGAGGGTCTCATGGAGCCAGGCGCTTCAACCGTTTTGTTCAACTGCGCCACAGGCCTCAAGTATCTCGATCTCGCGAGCTAATCAATCGACTCGCGGCCTTGGGCTAGGGATGGACCTTTCAACTCGTGGCTAGTGTTCGTTTTGTTAGCTTAAGGCTACTTGGTTATCGGCTACGCCAGATCTCGACACAACAATCATCTTTAATCATTGAATTCGATCACGTGCTGACGACAACCCGCCTTATCGGTCATCCCCCCAGCGATGACCCAATCTGAATTCGTGTATACTCGCTTCCACCTTGGGGGTGGTCCTAAGACCTGAGACGCATTGCTGCGAACCCCAGAACCTGATCCGGATCATGCCGGCGTAGGAAAAGGTCTCTTCTGCCAGTTCCCGGATCAAACGCTCTAGCTAACTCGGGAACCTAACCATGCAAATCAACGTCGTCACGATCTTTCTGCTTGTTTTTGTCAGCACCCTTTTCGCTGCCGGTGCGTCAGGGTCTGAACCCCTGCCGGAAATCTTGGTGATTGGCGATCTCCGAGAGCAAGATGAATTGAGCTCGACGACCAGCGTCACAGTGGTCGGCGCAGACGATCTCAAATCCAAACAAGCCGAGCACCTTGAAGAGGCCTTGGGCTTTCTGCCCAACGTCAACTTTGCCGCCGGCACCAACCGAGCCCGCTTTTTCCAAATCCGAGGCATCGGTGAGCGTAGCCAGTTCGCGAGCCCGCAAAATCCTTCAGTGGGGGTACTCATCGATGGCATAGACTTCACAGGTGCGGCCGATGTTGCTGGGTTGCTTGATCTCGACCAGCTCGAAGTATTGCGAGGACCACAGGGGACTCGTTACGGAGCGAGCGGCCTCGCTGGACTCGTATACATCAAATCCAACGACCCGATGCCCGATCCATCAGCTGATCTAGCACTCGGGTATGGCAGCTACGGACGGCGCACTGGTTCACTCGTGCTCAACTATCCACTCAGTGATCGAACCGCGGTAAGACTCGCTGCCGACTCAAGGCGGACTGACGGCTACTATGACAACACTTTTTTGAATCGCGAGGATACCAATGGCACAGATGAGCAATCCCTCATCCTTAAAGTCCGCCACGAAACGCCGTCGGGCACGCTAAGCTGGGTAACCCGCGCTGCGGACTTTGACAACGGGTACGATGCATTCAGTCTCGACAACCTGCGCACCACGCTCTCGGATGAGCCTGGTCACGATCAACACAAAATGGTTGCCCATGGCGCCACCTGGCAACAGCCACTCGGCTCGCTCGAGCTTGAAGCGCAACTAAGTCACGTATCCTCTGAATTACTCTATGGCTATGACGAGGATTGGGCCTACCCAGAGATTCACCCGTTTAGCTACTCATCCACCGATGAATATGCGAGAGACCGGGACCGGAGCAGCCTTACACTGTCGCTGTCGTCCCTCGCAGACGTAAGTCGCGACCGCCCATCCTGGACAGGCGGTGTTCATCTTGCGAATCAGAGTGTGGCGCTGAAGCGAACCTATACTTTTCTACCCGGCCCCTACACCTCCCGCTATGACTATCAGACCCGCAGCCTCTTCGGAGAGATTAGCCTGCCCATCAGTGCAAGCGTTCAGCTTGTTGCGGGCGCAAGACTAGAACGACGCAGCCAGTCATTTTCGGATTCCGAATCCGTGCAGTTTCGTCCGGAAGACAGTCTATGGTCCGGGCGCCTCGCCTTGCAGTGGGACTTGGCAGCGGAAACCATGGCCTATCTCAGCATTAGCCGAGGCGTAAAGTCTGGGGGCTTCAATACCGATGGCACCCTGCCCGCTTCGCTTCGTCGTTTCGATCCCGAATCACTGATCGAGGTCGAGAGTGGCCTTCGCGCCAAGCTCGCTGATGACCGGTTACAGCTCAAAGCCGCACTCTTTCGAGCGGACCGAATCGACCAACAAATTAAGAGTTCCAGAGTGACGCCGCGTGAAGACGGGAGCACTGAATTCGTCGATTATCTTGGCAATGCCGCCGAAGGCGTCAACCAGGGCCTTGAAATCGAAGCCAGATTTTTGGTCAGCGAGCGCTGGCAAGGGCGGTTTGCGTTGGGCTTACTGGATACCGAATTTGATCGCTTTATCAACGAGTTTGGTGAGGATTACAGCGGTCGAGAGCAGGCACACGCTCCTCGCTACACTGCGCAGGGGTCCCTAAATTACTCGGCTGAACGCTTCAATGTTCAAATTGGTATTGAGGGCAAGGATGATTTTTACTTCTCCGATCGCCATAACGTGCGGAGTTCAGATTATCTCGTCGTCAATGTAAGCAGCACCCTTCACTTTGATGCATTTGACCTTTCAATTTGGGGTAGAAATTTAACGGATGAAACCATTTACACCCGCGGCTTCGGCAGCTTCGGCAACGACCCACGAAAAGACTATGCAACCGAGCCTTACTTCCAATTTGGAGAGCCAAGAGTATGGGGCATGACGTTGACCGCACAATTGGCAGGGCAATGATGATATGCAAGTAAGCGTTGATATCAGTTTGTATCCCCTGCATCAGGATTACATCCCACAGATTGACGCGTTTATCCTTTTGTTGAACCAGGAGCCTGCCGTTCAAGTAGTCGCTAATGCACTGAGCACTCAGCTATACGGCGAATACGAGACCGTCATGGGACTACTTGCTAGGGCAATGGGCGACCACATGGCGATTCATGACGATAGTGTGTTTTCTATCAAAGTGTTGAACGGCGACCGATCAGGTCAAAATGGGTGATTTAGTTTCTGCCGTTCAAGCTGCGGCTCAGTCAACGTCGATACTTGAGGCGATAGCCGTGATCTTTGCAGTGGCCTACTTGGCGCTCGCGATCCAGCGAAATATTTGGTGCTGGGCGGCGGCGGCAGTATCCACAAGTCTCTACTTAGTCATTTTTATCGACGTAAAGCTCTACGCTGAATCGATGCTTCAGGTGTTCTATCTGGGAATGGCCGGTTATGGGTTTCTTCGATGGCGCGCCGTCCAGTTGGAGGCGCTGGCACCGGTCATCCGCTGGTCTTATCGAAACCATGCCATTGCAATCGTGGCAATCGCACTCGGTACGGCACTGCTGGGCACCGCGCTGACATTGACAGACGCGGCCTGGCCATTAGTCGATGCATTTACGACAACGGCTAGCCTATTCGCGACCTGGATGGTTGCCCAACGAGTGCTCGAAAACTGGCTCTATTGGCTCATCATCGACGCGATCTCCATCGCGCTTTTCATCGACCGCGGCCTGTATTTCACCGCTCTCCTGTTTGGGCTGTATATCGTGATGATCGCCTTCGGTTGGCGCAGTTGGCTAGCCGCTTATCGAGCGAATTCCTCGGCCTAGGCTTATCATCGGCCTGCGCGTTGGCTGGGTCATTTTCGAGGTTCGCTTCCTTGCTAAGGCCCATACCGCCTGACCCTACTGACCTAAGCGGTACAAAAGCTCAGCCCAGGCTTAGTTTGAGGGCGAATGCCGATCGACGTGACCGTGAGCCCACTGCTCCACGAGCGGGCTCCCGCCAATCTATTGGTGAGCAGACGGCTCGATTGACACTTGCCGCGCTCTGCTCGCATCGATCGCTTTTAGCCCGGTGAGCCATAGGGTAGGCATCTGTTGTTAAGTGGCGGACAAAAAAAAGCCGGGCATTGCCCGGCTTGAATTCCATTCGTTGGATGCCAATCAGAAACTCTTCCCGATCGAAAACACAAGCGCCTCGCCTTCGCCGCCTGCCTGATCGCCTAAGTCGTCGGAAAAGATGAAGGCAACGCCTAAATCGATATCTGAGACGGTCGTGCCATACCCGAGCTCAATGTAGTCACCGTCGAAGTCCTTACCGAAACTGCCAAATGTGGCGTAAACACCCACTTCAGTTTCTACGGTCGCTTCGAGAAAGCTGTAGTCTGCTGGCTCGCCGAATCCATCCCACTCGCCCACCGAGTAGCCAAGACTAACCATGCCGTACCCTACGCCGAGATTAATTTCCTCATACGTATCGTCGAAGTCGCCTGTGTAGTAATAGCCAGTGAAGCCCACGCTAGCGCTGAAGCCAGCATCTGTTTCAATTCCGTAGCCGCCATATAGGTCGATCTCAAGACCATCACCCACATCGGCCGCCCAAGTACCCAGGTAAAGGCCACCCTGCTCATAGTCCATGCCTGCGCTACCGCTGGACGACTTCTGAAGTATTCCCCTGTAGTAGTACTCACTGGCAAAACCTACGTTGTATGACACCTCCGCATTGGCGTTGGACGCGGTGAAACCGGCGCCGACCACTGCTAACACTGCCATCATTCGCTTCAAGCTATTCATGATTATCTCTCCGTTTTCTAGGGTATTCCCCGTGCTTTATCAAGGCGGACAAAGCACGGCGAACTAACTGTGCTGTGACCTCGCACTCGTAAAAGCAATCTGCAGGCCAACTTTGATCAACCGTACGCTTTTTGCGTTAAGTGACGGCGTTTGGCCGGTACGAAAGTGCGCAGCGCAGACTTTTCTCATGTGTTATCGCTTGAATTAGGTGAGCAATGAGCAGGAATCCTTTTCTTTCGCACCAGTCAGCGCTCACATCGAGGTCAGGGTGCACCATTTCGCGACAAGTCGATTAATCTGCCCCAGTTTGGCGCATGTCTTTGTCTTCGGCGCCAATTTGTTACGAAGCGGACAGGCTCTTCTAGACCATTCTCCTAGTCTGGTCACCGCCGACGCTCTCCAATCGAGGCGATACGCATTTAGAGGTGGCGCGCTCCTGAAACGCGCGCGAGGTTGGGCCTGACAGCGTCGAGCTATCGTAGAATTTTTTTAAAGGATCCTGCCCCTGGCATCCGAAAGACCTGGATCTTGCCTGAGCTCTTGCGAGGAGGCAGTTGCTAGAGCGCTTGGCCAAATTCGCTCCACAACACCTGATCCCCAATCCTAAGCCCCTTGCTCACTTGAACAGGTCGAGAACAGAACATACTCGCTCTTGAGCGAAGGCTGTGGGCAGAGAGCTGCGAGCAGAGGGCGAGGTAGCGAGCTAAACAACGGTTGTTGGATCACCGGTAGCTGATACACTCGAGGATTAAACGGCATCGCAACGATCAGGAGAACCACATGCTCACTCTGCATCACGCACCCAACTCAAGGGCTGGACGTATCGTTTGGCTACTTGAAGAACTAGGACTTGACTACACGTTAAATGGCATGCGTTTTCACCCCGAGGACCTGAAATCCGATGCGCATCGCGCACGGCACCCGCTGGGCAGGATTCCAGTCCTTGAAGATGGAGATATCATGCTTTGGGAGTCTGGGGCGATTGTCGAGTATTTGATCGAACGCCACAGTGACGGCGCATTAAAGCCTCAACCCGATCATCCGAACTATCCTGCCTACCTGCAGTGGCTGCACTACTGCGAAGGAATGGTCATGCCTCCCGTGAACACCATCGTGGTGCAAACGGTTTTACTGCCTCCCGAAAGACAAAACGCAGAGGCGCTTGGTCAAGCCCAAAAACTACTGACTCGTGCGCTGGCACCGGTGAACGAACGGCTAGGAGCGGTCGACTATTTGGCCGGCGACTTCTCAGGTGCGGACATCATGCTCGGTCACGCGGTTTTCATGTCCAATCGACTAGGGTGCGTGCCTGAAGATTACGCTGATTTGAAAGCGTACATCAGCCGCCTTGAGTCACGCCCGGCCTTTGTAAAGGGCATTGAGACCTAGTACTTAACGGGCAGTCCTGCGACCAAGCAGCCCTGCCCGACTTACGGTCGACCTTAAAGCGTCGTCCCTATCAAATCCAATCGCTCGCTCGAAGGAGACCCCGTATGTTCCCCGGCGCATATGACCCTGATCGAATCGCGATCACCATGGCTGGTAGTCAGTCTCAACTGACCTATGGAGAGGTGGAGGCATTCTCGAATCAGTTCGCTCGTCTCTGCCGCCACCACGGATTAAAGCAGGGCGATGGGATTGCCTTATGTCTTGAAAACCACCTGTATTTTCTCCCCATCTGCTGGGGTGCATTTCGTGCAGGCCTTTATTTCACCGCAATCAGTTACCGACTTCAGCCTGCTGAAGTCGAGTACATCGTTAATGATTCAGGCGCAAAAATACTGATCACGTCCGCTCATCTCACCGAACAGTTCGAGGCGCTTGCCCCTAATCTTGTCAACGAGCCGGCGTGTTACATGTTAGATGGCCAATCAGCAAAGGCCGGTTCGCTCCTCGATGCGTTAAGCGAACTACCCACAACGCGGATTCCCGATGAAACCTGCGGCCAAAGCCTTCTTTACAGTTCAGGAACAACGGGCCGACCCAAGGGAGTCAAAAAGCCGTTACCGCCTGAGGGCTTTGGCGATCCTATTCCTTATTTCACGGCGGCTGAAGAACGCTATCAGTTCGACGAGTCCACCATTTACCTGTCCCCGGCGCCGCTTTATCACGCAGCGCCTCTTGGCTTCACCATGAACGTCTTAAGGTTCGGCGGAAAACTCGTGGTTATGGAACAATTCAATGAGGCGCTTGCCCTTGACTACATCGATCGGTACGAGATCACCCACAGTCAGTGGGTGCCCACGATGTTTGTACGGATGCTGAAACTTCCTGAAGATGAAAAGACCAAACTATTGGGGACACACCATCGATGCGCAGTCCATGCGGCTGCCCCCTGCCCTGTTTCCATCAAGCAGCAAATGATTGCTTGGTGGGGACCGATCATTTTTGAGTACTATGCTGGCACTGAAGGGAACGGCTCTACGTTCATTGACTCAGACGATTGGCTTGCTCATCCCGGTTCTGTGGGGCGTGCAAGCCCCGGTTGCACGGTACATATTCTTGATGATGACGGCGAGGAGGTGCCACAAGGAGAGACGGGAGGCGTCTACTTCGAGGGCGGTGGACAGTTCGTTTACTTAAACGATGATGAGAAAACGAAGGGTTCTTACAGTAAAGAGGGTTGGTCAACGCTCGGGGATATTGGTCATCTGGACGAGGAAGGTTATTTATATTTAACCGATCGTAAGTCATTCATGATCATCTCTGGTGGCGTGAACATCTATCCACAGGAAGCTGAAAACGTACTAATCACGCACCCAAAGGTCACGGACGTGGCCGTCTTTGGTGTGCCAAACAGCGAATTTGGCGAAGAGGTTAAGGCTGTGGTTCAGCCCGTTGATATGGCGCTCGCCGATGCCTCGCTCGAAGCAGAACTCATAGCCTATGCGCGGGATCAGATTTCACACATCAAGTGCCCTCGTTCCATCGATTTTCTCGAGGCGCTCCCTAGGCACCCAACCGGCAAACTCTATAAACGCCTCTTGAAGGACAAGTACTGGGAGGACGCATCATGAGCCAGGCTTTCGAGGACGTTCGAATCATTGATTTCACCCAAGTCTTCGCAGGTCCGTTCGCCGTTATGCAGCTTGCTCTTCTTGGCGCCGAAGTCATCAAGGTCGAGCAGCCCGGAACCGGGGACCAAACCCGTGGCCTGATGAACGCAGACTCGGCGAGCGGCGCCTCGCCCTCCTTTCTGACGATGAATCTCAACAAGCAGAGCCTTACACTCAACCTAAAATCTCCCGAAGCCGACACTATCGTCAAAGCCCTAGTAGCAACTGCCGATGTCGTGGTCGAAAATTTCAAAGCAGGAACGATGGATAAAATGGGCTTCGGGTTCGAGGCGCTACGTGCGATCAAACCAGATCTAATTTACTGCTCGATCAGCGGATACGGACAAACTGGTCCCAAAGCCGGCGAGGCCGCCTACGACGGCGCCATTCAAGCGGCCTCAGGCATGATGTCCCAAAATGGCCACCCCGAGACTGGACCAACCCGCACGGGCTTCATGCCGGTAGATATGTCTACGGCGATGCACGCGGCTTTCGCCATCGCGAGTGCATTACACCGCAAAGCGAAGACTGGGCAGGGGCAGCAGATTGATCTCGCCATGATGGACACAGCGCTCTTACTCCAGGCCGCTCAAATCAGCAATTTCAAAAACCAAGGCCAGCTCAATCCGTTACAAGGCAACGCCTCACCAACAGGGCAGCCCACAGCTAATGTGTTCCCCACGAAAGACGGGTTTATTCAAATTACAGCGCTCAGACAAAATCAGGTCGAAGCCTTGTTCGACGCATTTGGCCAATCTGATCAACTGTTCGATGCCCGCTATGTCACACCTGATGACCGGAAGGCCAACGCCGACGTTGTGAAAGCATTTTGTGTGAACCAGTTATCGCTGAAACCCACATCCTATTGGCTTGATACGCTCGCCGCGAAAGGCATCCCTGTCGCGGAAGTCAGAGACCTTCCAGCAATGCTCGAAGAACCTCAGCTCGAGCATCGACAAGTTGTGCAAACCATCGATAAGGATGGCGAGCAAATTACTGTTGTGACCAGCGGCTACATCACAGACGCGGATGGGCCCAGTATCCGGAGCCCCTCACCCAATCTCGGCTCAGACACGGACGGCATCCTTGAATCCTTGGGTTTTGAGTCTGCGCAAATCGAGCAATGGCGAGAGGCAGGCGTGATTTAGCGAGGTACGGCGAGGCGACTAAAGGCCCTACGCCTATTTGTTGACGACTTCGCTAATCCTCTCCGAAGAGGTCTTTGAGCTGGCGCTCGGCGTCGCTCGGCCGCTCTACTTCATGTTTCTCGCCACCCAGATCCTCGCACGCGTCATCACCAAACAGTTGAGCCAGCGATGCCGCCGCGCCGTTGCTCTGTCGTCTGCTCGAACGATCTCGCCCAAAATGCGGCGATAGATAGTCACAAAAATTCGCGCTGTCGCTCTCGCGAGGGGGGTCTGCTAGGTCGTGCTGACAAGTGGGTCGGCTCGATGGGTCAAAGTGGCGACACATCACGCAGCAATGAAGCATTTCAAAACAGTGCTGGCAGGCCGCGTGACGAGATAGGGGCAAAGGCTCATTGACGGCTAACTCACCACAATTCCAACAGGCTAGATCTCGCCGATCCATTAGAGCTGTCCTCTCATTTGCTCAGCTGTAACTGACACCCATTCCAGCTCGGACATCATTCATCACGCCGTAAGCGGGAATGGGATAGCGCAGTCCGTTTCGCGATAGCGCTTCGAGGCCAGCGATGACTTTCGGCAAATAGGCTGGTGGAATCGCCATCAAGAGCTCGTCCTCCATGACACCACCGTACCGTCGTTCTGCAAAACACGGGATAGACAAGCTGGGTTCACCCGTCTTCAGCGCGCGCCCCCATGAATCGGCACAGGAGGACTCGCCCACACAGCCCCACTCCATTTTTTTAAATCCTGTCCACTGTAGCCCGTTGATGAACAAAATCATTTGAGCAGGCGTCGCGTAGATGAGACAGATATCAGGCGGGTTAAGGCGCCCGGCAGCGAGAGGCGATACGGCCATCGCTTCGAACTGTCCATGAGCTAGCACGTCCATGCTGGCTTGGTGCTTTGCGGCTTCCTCCTGGTTTTCGTACCAAACCCCAGCCATCCGATCCCCTGACAGCCATTCGTCGTCCCTTGGGTGCAGGCCAATGACCGTCCCACATTGAGCACCGACCAAGTCATCCATGGTGATGCCCACTGTCCAGCCGTTGCGGCTTGCCTGGCCCACGATCTGATCAGTGGTGTGAACCTGTTTGGGTCGCCTGATTTTCGGGATTGCCTCCATTTCAGCGGCCGTTCGAAACATCTTCATACCGATGGGGGTCGTGCGAAGCCTCAGCAGTCGGTTCAGGTCATCGACCACTTGCTGCCCGTTGAATTCAGACAAATCAGACGCAATTAGCGTGTCGGTCATGGAGCGCTCCTTTTCTATCTCGCACTCCCACCTTAACGATCTCCCGCGCCGAGCGAAAGGACCTAATTGCTCACAGAAAAAGCCCTATTCCTCGCTAGCCAGTTGCTTTAATTTCTTAAGAGCAGCTTGCTCAATCTGTCTGACTCGCTCGATAGAGACGCCGAATGACTCAGCAAGCGTGGCCAAACTGGATTTGTCATCGCTCATCCACCTCGCGCGAATAATCTCCTGGCTGCGGGCATCTAACCCTTCAAAAGCAATCTTGAGCCGCTCGGCTTGATGATCCTCCCATTCTGTCGCTGCAACCACCTCAGCGGGATCTGCTCCCTCTAATGCTAGTAATCGCTCAGGGGCGGTCAAATCATCTTCTGACTGCGCATCAAAAGGCGTATCTGCCCCTCTCATCCGAAGCGCCATCTCGCGGACATCTGACGCATCCACATTGAGTGCCTCTGCTACGTCAGCGACGGCTTGCTCCGGCAAGCTCTCCAGGGAGTTGGTCATTTTTCTTAGATTAAAAAACAACTTCCTCTGGGCTTTAGTCGTGGCGACTTTCATTAGCCGCCAATTTTTCAGAACATAGTCCGTCATCTCGGCGCGGATCCAATGCACTGCAAAGGTGAGCAATCGTAGTCCACGGCTTGGCTCGAACCGTTTGACCGAGTGCATAAGGCCGATATTGCCCTGCTGGATCAAATCTTCGAGGGGAACCCCATAGCCGGAAAATCGACGGGCCTCGTAAACGACATACCGCAGATGCGCCATAACAAGCGTACGCGCTGCGTCCAGGTCATCGTGATCGAAGAACCGGACAAACAGTGCTTCCTCATCTGCTCGATCCAATTTGGGTATCTGGTGCACCGCGTCCATGTATTGGGATAACGAGTCTGATGCCAACGCCGGCAAGAAACGCTCCCTAACCATTAACTCCATGCGAACTATCTCCCTTTAACCTCGCTCACCCCGTTTAAAATGCTGCTTTCAAAACTGCTTTTTGAGACCGGTTTCAAGCCCAGCCCTTTAACCGGGACTCCAACTACGGCCACCAAACTAAGCAGCGTTTGGGCAATAACATTCTTACTTGTTTTTATAGATAGGCGCTCTTACCCACAATTTCAAGGGCAATAGAGAACTTTTTTTATCAATGAAATCAATTCATTAAGAATGATTCGCATTACGATTGCCATGATCCAAAGGCTCACACGCTTGATCCGCGCGACCGTGATTCATGATCAACGAGTAACCTAACTCCTCATGCCGATCACCCGTGATGAGTGCCAGTGGAGTGGCGTGCACCACCAGTCGCACTTATCATCCTTCGACGGGCCTACACTTTGCGCATGAAACGAGTGAAACCATGAATCCAATCGCACCCTCTCTCACTGACTGGATTAGCTGGCAACCAGATTTAAGAACGACGCTCATTTTCGTGCGTCGGGACGATGCGCTGCTGCTTATTGAGAAGAAGACCGGGCTAGGTCAAGGAAAAATCAACGGTCCTGGTGGCAAGATTGAGGTGGGCGAGACGCCTGCAGCGGGTGCACTCCGAGAACTCTGGGAGGAAGTGGGCTTGACGGCCTTTGAGCCACAACTTGTCGCCCGACTATTCTTCAGTGATGTTGAGGATCTCAATATTTTGGTCTACGCCTTTGTGACTGACCAATTTGACGGAGATCCGCACGAGACCGCAGAGGCAAAACCGATTTGGGTTGATGTTCAAGACATTCCGTATGAAAAAATGTGGGAGGACGATCAATATTGGCTGCCTCAAGTACTGAGTGGTGAGTCAGTCGATGCCTACTTCCAATTTGGTGGAGAGCGCTTGGTTAGCTTTCGCGTTGATCCGTTGGGGCAGGGCACTCCGCCAAAGTTATAGGAGCGCGAGCACTCGGCTGCGCTCTCCCCTAACCTTTTTAGCGCTAAGCGGCGTGAGCATTCAGCCAGCAGAGAGGCCTCGCCGGCTGCCTTACTCAAAATAGTTCGTTAAAGAAGTCGGTGGTGGCTTTGTCAGCACGACGATTGGCCCGCTCTGAGAACACAGTGCCAAAGTCTGGATTGTTTGCACCCGGATTGGTGAACGCGTGAGTCGTTTGACCATAAACATGCATCTGCCAATCGACATCGGCTTCGGTCATTTCTTGCTCAAACGCCACCACTTGCTCGGGTGGAACCATTGGATCGTCGTGACCATGTAGGCAAAGCACCTTCGCGGTGATTGATGCGTTGTCCACATCCCCTGGACTAAAAATACCGTGAACACTGACGACACCTTGTACATCAGCCCCGTCTCGAGCCAATTCAAGCACACACATGCCACCAAAACAGTATCCGATCGCGGCCACTTTGGATGCATCAACCTCCGGTTGGGCACGTCCGGCTCCGAGCGCTGCTCGTATTCGCTTCCGTAATTTGGCTCGATCGCCGGCCAGCGGACTCATTAGGCTAGTGTTGTATTCAACGTCACCGTCCCGTCCAAACACACCCTTGCCATACATGTCGAGCGCAAAGGCAGCATAGCCCCGCTCAGCCATCTCGTTCGCTTTGTCTTGGGCATATTGTCTTCGACCCGTCCAATCATGAGCTACGAGCACCAGCGGGCGCGGAGCAGCATCAGGCGTTACAAAATAACCCTCTAAAACTGTTCCATCGTCATCGTACTCAATCAGTCTACTTTCCATACGCTTCGTTCCTCACTTTTTCCCTCATCGGTTAGTCCAATCGCAACCGGCTTCCCCCTTTTGCTTTCGGGGCAAGCAGCAAAATTGAACCCTCCTCGCCAATTCTCGCCCAGCATAAAGCGGGATCTATCATCCCTCAACTTGCGCTTTCAGTGACATTGACGGTTTCGCAGATCTCGCTCGCTATCCAGTCAACCGCTGTTTCGTTGGGATGGTAGCCATCCTCGGCCATATAAGCGGGATCAAACAGGCGACTCGGATCGATCATCCAAACGCCGCGGTGAGCCTCAACAATCCAGGTCAATACTTGTCGCAGCATCGCCGCCCGAATGCCGAGCACTGCTCGAAGCGGCTGCGGGATCATCTCGAACCGTCCCATGGGCGGTAGCTGAAGAAACACAACGGTAGCATGACTACTTCTCGACCTAATCTCGCTAATGAGTCCCAGTAACCCCTGCTGCCACCGAACCAAAGACGTTAGCCCAGTCACATCGTTGACGCCCACAGAGACCACAATCCAGTCAAACGACCCAGATTCTGTTGCTGCCAGCAAGCGCTGCGTATCGCTAATTTTGGCGCCATCTTCCCCAAGGATACGCCAGTCAATGGCCCTTCCGAGGTATTGGTTTAATCGGTCGGCCAGCCGCGCAGTTACCGTTAATTCAGTGGAGGCAAGCCCGACACCCGCGATGACACTATCTCCAAGGCCCAATAGCTTGAGCGGCTGATTGGTCGTCTCGCTCGATACGGTCGCACCATCTCTCTTTCTGCTTTGATTCTTCTCTTCCGCCGCGAAGCCGCGACTTGGTCCATCCGCAGGGCCCATTCGGATGGCTCGCTTCCTAACCCACCAGCCTTGTATGAGCAACGCCGGCATCAACATCAGTGCAAAGCCCCACAACAAGCTGAGTCTCAACATGGGTGGCGCTCCTATGCCTGCCTACTAACGCCGCCTATTGTAGGCGTTATCGGGCCCAAGAGGAGTGCGTACGGGATTTGACTAAGTCGTAGACATTGCCCTAGTTAATGCTTTCTGACGCCGAGCGAGCCCTGCTAACACGGTTCACTCCCGATGGGACGGATTGTGAAACACTGCTCGCCAGTTAGCCTGTCGACTGAGCGCATTGCGACAGGGGCACTGTCTTCGTGGTGGCGCCTAAATCGATGACGGTTGAGGGCTCGATCACTGGAAACAGCACAGCTGGTAGAGCGTCTCGAGACTCAACTTTTGTAAGCGGCTCACCTTGAAGCGCTGCTTTACATCGGAGTTATTATGCGCACCGTCAATATCTCATGGTCGATCTTCGCGCCTTTGCGAGTGATTTTGGTGAGTGAAGAATGTTTTCATTGACATCACCGCACGCCAAGGTATCTTGACATTCGTCACAGGTGTTCCACTTATTGATCGTCGCGAGGCTCGCAGACCGAGCCATTTGCTGACCCAATCAATGCAGTGTGGGATGAAACGGGAAATCGGTGAAAAACCGATGCTGCCCCCGCAACGGTAAGCAAGATACCGGATAGATGTGCCACTGTAACGACCGATAATGGTCAGTATGGGAAGGCGATCCGGTCAGCGAATCTCGCCTTGTAAGCCCGGAGACCGGCCCGTGACAAGGAGACTGACTCTGCGGCGGGCGGAGGCGGGAACTAGCGCAGCACTGCTCGATCCCTCCCTAATCACGCGTAGTCGAATCTACACTTGAATAAGGGGCCCGCCATGATCGAGCGCACATTGCTCATCACAGACAATCAACATGTCATCAAAAACGCTCACAACGAGCCAGCGTTTTTTAAACCGCGTGATGCTCAACACTGCTCTGGAAAACAACCACCGAGCACCCCTCGCATCCAAGTCGCCCTACTCGCACTTCTTTGTATAGCAAGCAGTGCAGCGGTCGCCAAGGACCGGGTGAAAGACACGATAACCGTCACTGCCTCGAGGCTTCCCCTCTCCTTAAGTCAAACAGGAGCCGCGGTTACGGTGATTGATAAAGAGACTATTCGCAATCAGGGTGCGCAAACCCTAGCTGACTTGTTGCTGGGCTACCCTGGCATTAGCGTTAGCCGGCAAGGCCCCAATGGCACGCTAACGCAAGTGAGAATGCGCGGAGCTGAGGCAAATCATGTCCTGGTGCTGATCGACGGCGTCGAAGCCAATGACGTCACCCAAGGAAGCGAATTCAATTTCGCCCAGTTTCCTATCGATCAAATCGAGCGTATAGAGATCACCCGTGGCCCTCAAAGCGCGCTTTGGGGCAGCGATGCGCTGACAGGTGTCATTCACATCACAACCCGTCCGCGTTCAAGTAACAAGCTTCGCAATGCCCTCGCCACCGCCTTTGGAAATCGCGATGCAAATCGAGTCGGTATCGAGTGGGGCAATCGCTGGAACAGTCACCAGCTTGATCTTGGGTTCAACCACTCGACCTCTCCAAAACAGAACATCGCTCGACTCGGCAGCGAAGAAGATGGGTCGTCTCAACGCACCGCTACACTCGGCATCAGATCAGATTTGCATGATGCGCTGAGAATCGATGCACAAATGAGGCACACGCGAAGCAAGGTTGACTTCGATGCCATCGATTTTGCGTCGACAGGCCTACCTACTGATGGCGACAACCATACCGACAGTGAAGGCTGGCTAGGCTCACTGGCATTAAGACATCAAGTCAACGAGCAACTTGCCCAATCGCTCATCTATCAGGGATCTGAATCAACCAATCACACCCAAGATCAAACTTATGGCACTAATCGAAGCAAAGGCAGTAAACGGAAACTCCAGTGGCTAGGTCAATGGCAAAGCAGCCGACACGGCATATCTGCAGCACTAGAGAGAGAAATTGAGCGCTACGCCTTCTCGGCTGCGCCAGACTTTTTTGGGGACCCGAATCAATCCCGACGCACCGAGCAAACTGGCATAAGCCTTGAGTATCTTTTTTCGCTGTCTAACCTGACGAGCACGCTCAGCGTCAGGAATGATGACAATTCAGACTTCGGCAGTGCGTCCAGCTTCCAGTGGCAGACTCGCATCGCACCCGTCGCCTGGCCCTTTTCGATCTCCGCAGCACTGGGCAAAGGCATCAAAAACCCGAGCTTTATCGAGCGTTTCGGCTACTACACCAGCTTTCTTGGCAACCCTGGCCTCGATCCAGAGTCCAGTGAAAGCTGGGATATTGGGCTCCATGTGGGCGATGCTGAATCCGCATTTAGATTCAGCCTTCACGTCTACGCTTCGGAGCTCAACAACGAAATTAACGGCTTTAGCTTTTCACCCGCACTCGGCGCGTTTACTGCAATCAATGAGGACGGCATTAGCGAACGCGAGGGCATTGAGTTCGAAGGCGGCTACCAAATGACCGACCTACTCAACTGGCGCTGGAGCTACCAATACACTCGATCCACCTCGCCGTCCGGAGAATTGGAACTAAGGCGGCCCAAGCACACGGGCTTTGTTGGCCTAAACGCTTCGCTCGAAGGCTGGCAACTTGCGGTCAATGTCAAACGATCAAGCGACATTTCAGACCTCCATTTCCCACCAACGCCGCCCTACCAGGCACTTGTCTCACTGCCGGGCTACACCCTCGTTTCGCTAGGAGTGCGCTATACGCTCAGCGAGCATTGGGAGTGGTTTGCCAATGTTGAAAACTCGCTTGATGAATCCTACGAAGAGGTCTTTGGCTATCGAGGCTCCGAGCGACAACTCATGACTGGCTTTCGATGGGTGCGCTAAAGGCTCTTATTGATCGGGCTGAAGGCTCTTATTGATCGGGCTGAAGGCTCTTATTGATCGGGCTGAAGGCTCTTATTGATCGGGCTGAAGGCTCTTATTGATCGGGCTGAAGGCTCTTATTGATCAGGCTGAAGGCTCTTATTGATCGGGCTGAAGGCTCTTATTGATCGGGCTGAAGGCTCTTATTGATCGGGCTGAAGGCTCTTATTGATCGGGCTGAAGGCTCTTATTGATCGGGCTGAAGGCTCTTATTGATTGGGCAGAAGCTCTCGATGAATGCGCTGAAGGCTCTCAATGGCTGCGCTGAAGGCTCTCGTTGAACGCGTTGAATGCGCCAAGGGCTTTCGAACATACTGTATTGACCATTGATGCTTGGAATACTGAACCATGACCTACTCCTGCTTTGATGTCGGAATCGATAACCAGATTGCGCACATCACGTTAAATCGCCCAGACAAGCGAAACAGTATGAACCCCGCCTTCTGGTCAGAGCTACCGAAGATTGTCAGAGAGATTGACGAAGGCTCGTTAGCAAGAGTGATTGTGATCAGTTCCACAGGCCCCCACTTCTCGTCAGGACTGGACACCACAGCATTTGCATCCGCTCCATCGTCAAATTCGTCCGATGAATCAATGCGTGCTCGACAAGCGCCCAGCGCGTTTTACGATCACGCCCGTCATATGCAGGATTCCTTTACCATTCTGGAGGCCTGTCGTATCCCAGTTCTGGTCGCGATTCAGGGCGGGTGTATCGGCGGGGGCGTCGATCTAGTGACCGCTTGTGATATCCGGTACGCCAGCGCCGATGCCTACTTCACAATTTTCGAGACTAATATTGGACTCACTGCGGATGTTGGAACTTTTCCGCGCTTGGTCAAACTGATCCCAGAGGGCTATGTCAGGGAAATGGCCTATACCGGGCGAGCAGTAAGCGCTATCGAAGCCAAAGAGATGGGCCTCGTTAACCAGGTCTTTGACTCTCACGAGGCATTGATTGAAGGCGTCATGTCCATCGCTGCTGAAATAGCGAGTAAAGCGCCACTAGCTGTCTACGGTTGTAAACGAATGATTAACTACGCAAGAGACCACACCACACAGGATGGACTGGACTATGTGGCTATCTGGAATGCTTCTCATTTTCAGAAAGAAGAGATCCAAGAGGCGATGCTCGCTCGGTCTGAGCGTCGACCGGGCAACTTTGTCGAATTACCCGCCATTCGAGATGGGAAGACTAAGGGCTAACTGACCCCGCCTTTTCGCTCAGAGAACCAATAAAGACCCAATCCCGCTGCAATCATCAATACAGCTGCGAGCGCTTCGACAGGGCGCTCGATGAAAATGAACACCAGGGTCCAACCCGTGAGCGCAAGATAAAGCAGCGGCGTCAGGGGATACCCCCAGGTTCGGTAACCATCGAGTGGCGTTCCGTCCCGTTTTTGCCGAGCTCGCAAGACAAAAATGCCTCCAACCGCGAAGAAAGTGTTCAGCGCGAGGATAAAGCCTGAAAAAACGAGTACCGATTCAAAGCTTGACGACAGCACCAGCGCCACACTGAGCAGTGCAACCGCCCAGATCGCAGTCATGGGGATACCGTCTCGGTTTGTTTTGGCTAACCACCGGAATAGATGAAAGTCCTGACCAATAACTTGAAGCACTCTCGGCCCTGCCATCAGCATTGCCGACACAGTGGATATCAGCAGCAGTGACAACGTAATCCCCATTGCTCGCCCACCCGCTTCACCAAACGCGTAATCGGCAGCGATCATGCCGATTTCAATTTTCCCTTGCATCGCTTCGATGGGGGCAACGCTCAAAAAGACGTAGTTAAGTAGGACATAGCTCAGCATCACGAGGCCCGTCCCGGCAATAAGAATTTTGGGCAGATTCCTCGCGGGCTCGTCCACCTCATCGATCAGATAGGTCGCTGCATTCCAACCTGTGTAGGCATAGTTCACATAAATGAGTGACACTGCGAACGCGCCGCTGCCGAGATAAGCGATCTCTGCCTCACCAAAAGAGAAATCAATAGAACGGGTCTCGCCGACCGTCAGCGCTGCTACCGAAAACCCCACTACTAACGCCACTTTCAAAGCAGTGAACACAACCTGAGTACCGCCGCTTAGCGACCGCGTCACACCATGCAAAACCGTGAGCGAGAGAATCAGACCCACTGCGAGCATCTCTCTTGATAATCCCTCGAAGGCCGACCCAAGGTAGGCAGCAAAGGTCATCGCGGCGAGCGCAATTGGGGCAGCAAATCCGATGGTGATAGAAATCCAGCCAGAAACAAACCCCATCGCGGGATGATACAAGCGCCCCAAGAAGTTGTACTCACCACCAGATCTTGGCAACTGAGAGCCGAGTTCTGCGTAAGTCAGCGCTCCGCAAAGAGCAGCGATGCCTCCGATGACCCAAAGCAGCAAAATGGCGCTGCCAGATTGAACATCCATCAGCTGAAAGCCAAGACTCGTAAACACGCCGGTGCCAATCATATTGGCGATAACGATCGCAATTGCTGTCGTGGAGGAAAACTTGACCATGATTGGGCGCCCTCGGCTTTAGGCCGTCGCGATAAGGTAGTAAAGGTACATGCCGTAGCCTGCGAGCAGCGCCACCCCCATCTTTAGCCCTAATACTTGCTTACGCCAGACGAGCACTGTTAAGAGCAATGACGATACCAGCATGACCCACACGTCGAACTGAAGAAATGCCTCGGCAATGTCGAGGTCAACAATGACGCCCGTGATTCCAACAATGGCCAGCATATTGAAGATATTGCTGCCAATCACATTTCCGAGTGCGACATCGATACTTTTCCTAAACGCAGCCGCAACCGTAGTCGCTAACTCAGGCAATGAGGTACCGAGCGCAACGATGGTAAGACCGATGACCGCCTCACTAATACCCCAAGACAACGCGAGACTAGAGCCTGATTTCACGACAAAGTCTGCGCCTAACGGCAATAGCGCCAGCCCTACCAATAGCCACAGCACGATTTGCCAATATGGCTGTTGTTGCGCGGTCGCCTCACCCAGTTGCTCCTGCACCTCTTCGAGCGCGGTCAGCTGAACATCTCCTCGAGCGCAGGTATAAAGAAACACTGCTAAAGCGACTAGCAACACCAAGCCTTCGATGCGCCCGATCGTTCCCAAAAACAAGAGACCAACAAATCCGAGGGACATCGCCATCATGATGGTCGTTTGTCTCTGAACCCCGGGTTGAGCCGTTTGCATCGGGTAAATCAAAATAGGCACGCCGAGGACCAACAGCACATTAGCGATGTTACTGCCAATGACGTTCCCGATCGCTATATCTGCGTGATCTGATAGCGCTGACAAAATAGAAACCATCAATTCTGGCGCGGAAGTCCCCATTGCAACGACCGTCATACCGATCAGAAGTGGAGAAATCTTCAGCCTCGCAGCAAGCGCGATCGCGCCTCGTACCAGCGCATCGCCGCCTCCCATCAACAGTGCGAAGCCGGCCAGGACAATACCCAAATCAATCAAGTCGGCCAGTAATGGTGAGATATCTTCTCCCACGTTTTTCCTTTATTAATTTAGGCGCCCAATTTCAGCTCGAAGCGACTCAGCCACCCAGCAAGGGTTAGACCCCGACGATAGTTCCTACCTGAACGAACGACCCCAACCTTTTGGAGGCTTTGATGGTTTTTCCGCGCGCCAGTCTACCTGAATTCGATGATGGAGTTGTTCCTCCACATGGACTCGTTGCGGTTAGGAGTTATCCACCACTTGTGACTTCCCTTGTGACCGAGTTGGCTTGGTTAACAGCATTCTATACCTTAAGAGACAGCGCTTTGGCGCATCACAACTCGGAGCAGATATGCCCTCCATCCACAACGATCGTCGACCCTGTCATGTAAGAGGACGCATCCGAAGCCAGTAACAGAAGCGGTCCATCAAGGTCATCAAATTCACCATAGCGACGCATAGGGATGCCCTTCACGAAGGTCTCCGAACGCTCACTCTCGAGTAAAACGCGAGACACATCTGTCAGGATATACCCCGGCGCCAACGCGTTGACACGAACCCCATGCCTCGCGCCCTCTAGCGCCATAATTTCCGTGGCCTTCACGAGTGCTGCTTTGGAGACCGCGTAGGGGAACTGCCCCTTGATCGTCCGATAAGCCGTGATCGAAGCAACGTTAATAATATTCCCTGAGACCCCCTGCTTTGCTGCCCACTCGGTGTAGTACTTACTCAGTCGCCACACAGACTTAAGGTTAGTATTGAGTACATAGTCCCAATCCTCTTCGTCAATCATCGTGTAGGTCTTGGCGCCTGCCTCAACGCCGGCGTTATTGATCAGTACGTCAATTGTTCCGAATTCGGCCTCAGCTGCACGGAGAAAAGCCGCCGCCGAGTCGGGGTCGTTCACATCGAGCGGCACGCCCAGCACCCTGGCACCCTTTGCGACCAATTCTTGCACTCTGGTCTCAATCTTATCGATCCGCCTTGCACCTAAAACAACGTTCGCTCCCGCTTCAGCGACCACTCCCGCAAAGTGGTGGCCAAATCCAGAGGACGCTCCGGTGATTAACACGGTTTTACCCGCTAAAGAAAACTTCTCCATCCCTTCCTCCTCGATCGGGCCTCTCACGCAAAGGACGGTGCACAGCCTGCTTTATCCGCCCCGTGTCGATTGCTTGCGGCGCTTATCAACACCAACGCTCGCAATCATCAAACCAATGTTCGCATCATCGCATGATCTTGGATACTTCTTGCCTTACGCTCAACACGGCCGATTGATCGCTCTGACATTGCTTCTGCAGCGGACGCTTATCGCAGCTGCGCCCAGCTCTGCCGGATTATCTCAAACCATGGATCATCGAGCCGATGGAACCTTCAAAGCAGGCCCAAGGCACCTTGGCCAACGACTTGGAAGCACATCCGACATCGGTCGGCCACTCTAAGAGTGCATCCTTCGATGAGACTTCGTGCAGGGCTATTGAATTGGTCTAACTTTCAACAAGATACGCGAGCGCCTGCTTGAGGCCAGAATACTTGGGTTGGTCGATGGCGACTTGATTGGTCACGGTTTGCCGAAGATGCGCTTTGAGTTCACTTGAATCGAGCGGAATCGCTCGCTCTCGTATTCGACGTGACAGATCGCGACGCAACTGCTCGAGCGACCCCGACTGATTGAGAAGCGACGACAAGCGACCTTGTTCTTCGCGGCGGTGGGCTGCTCCGACTTTTAAGTCCCGGAGGACAATATCTAATGAATTACCCCCAACTCTCGCAAGGAACTGCGTTCGGCCCGCCGTCTCATTCATCACATCATCGCGCAGGAAGTCTCGAACACTTTGGACGAGTTCAGGAACGGTAGGCATATCCGCGAGATCGTCAGTTTCTGCTTCCAACAGCGTGAACGGACCCGGAATCAATAAATTCACACAATCGATCTGACACTCACTCGTGCGTCGCCCGATGGCCGGCCGTTCAACGGTCTTATCAGGCCCTGTCCGGTAATGCTCAGCCATCCCAAGGCAACCTATCGCCCACCAAAACGAGCCGAAGACCTGCCAAAATCGAACATGATCTGGATCCACAGGTACACCAGTGACCGACTCGTACCCTGCAAACAGGTCTTCCATTGATCCAAACCCGCCGACTGGCTGATCTCCGCCAAACGTCCACGAATTGGTACAGATCCAACCGAGATCTCGCATAGGATCGCCGATGTGAGCCACTTCCCAATCCAAAACAGCGGAGATACCAGAAGGTTCCAGCAAGAAGTTACCGTTACGAAAATCGTTATGTACGAGGGTGAGTTTGCTGGGATTGGGCAGATGATCTCTCAGCCATTCAGCGGCATAGTCGACCATGGGTTGCGGTGAATCGAGCAGATCATAACGCTCGAGCATCTGATCAAGAAAGACGGCAGGTGGCATCTCAGCCAGTTGGTCTCGCAAGCCATAGCGATCGAGATCGATCTCATGGATTGCCGCAAGGATTCGCCCGCACTCAAACGCCAGTTGGGGTCGAATGCTCTCAAATTCTGGTGAACGAACAATTTTCGCACCCAGTGCTTCGCCGCCCACCCATGACATGACGAATCCATCGCCAAGATTGTCGTCGCGTTGAAAGATGTAGTAGACGGTTGGCTCAGGCACACCAGCGTCTCCCGCCGCGCGCATGAGACTCGCTTCGACGGATAATCCTGGGTGCGCAGGACTGGGGTCGACGAACTCTCCACCAGGCGCCCGTCGTAGTGCGAGCAGCGTCTCCTGTCCATCCAGCACAACGCTCAACCGATAGGTTTCCTGGCTCGCACCGCCGGACAACCGCTCGACTGAGTGGACTTCCGTAAGTCCGGGCACCTCGCGGATCAGTACCTCCGCTAACTGCCCCGTGAATTCTGCCGTCATTTAATCAGCCTTCACGCCTTTTGGTGCCTGCTGGCTCATAAAGCCAAACATGTAGCCTGCCACACGCCGGATCTGGATTTCTTCGGCGCCCTCGGTAATGCGATATCGACGATGATGCCGATAGATATGTTCAAACGGCTTGTGACGCGAATATCCGAGACCGCCGTGAACTTGCATTGCCTGATCAGCCGCTTCGCAACACAATCGATTGGCCTGGTAATTACACATCGAGACCTTGTCTGAGACCGAGAAGTTCCCGTAGGTGTCCATCATCCATGCCGTTTTATGAATAAGCGCACGGAGCATTTCACACCGAGTTTGCAATTCCGCCAACGGGAACTGGATGCCTTGGTTCGTGGCGAGCGGTTTACCGAAAGGCTTGCGCATCTTGGCGTACTCAACCGACTCATTGATACAGAATTGAGCTGCACCCAGGCTGCTCGCTGCCTGCCTGATTCGATTTTCGTTGAAGAAATGTTGAACCACTTGTAAGCCTCGCCCCTCTCCGCCAAAGATGGCGCTGTCATCCACATAAACATCGCTCAGTGAAATGCGGCCATGATCGGTTGGCATATTGAAGGTCCAAAGCATTTCCTCAACTTTGAATCCCTCGGCATTGGTTGGCGTTAAGAAAGCAGTAATGCCATCGCCATCACCCGGCTTACCGCTCGTTCGCGCCAAAATCATGTCGTAAGGCGCCTTATGGATCCCCGTATTCCAGGTCTTTGCCCCATTGATTCGCCAACCATCGCCGTCCCGTACAGCATGGGTCTCCATGTGCGTCGCGTCCGAGCCGTGATCGGGCTCTGTAATACCAAAGGCAAATCCTCGCTTCCCTTCGAGCAGCAATGGAATCCACTCTTCTTTTTGCGCGTCGGTCCCGTACGCCAACATCAATAGCAACCCGACGTTATTGGCCACGATCGAGTGCTCATTCTGCAGATCGTTGTGTAACCCTAGCCCTTTTGTGGCGAAATGCTCACGGATAACCGCCATGCCCAAATTGGAACCATTCTGGCCGCCATACTCCTCAGGAATCGGGTAACGATAGTGGCCCGCCTTGTCCGCGCGTCGACGGGCCTCGCCGAGTAACGCCTCCCACTCTTCATTGGGCAAACCACCACGATCCCAATCGGTTCTTGCGTCTTCTCTGCGATGGTCAAAAAAACGAATGTTGTCGTTCTCATTCTCGAGCGGTTTGATTTCAGCCTCGATGAAATCATCGAGTACCGATAAGTAGTTCTGTAGGTCTTCTGGAATATCAAAATTCATAGTGTTTCGTTCCCTTACTTTCCCTTTTATCCTGTGTCTTCCCTACTAAGGGATGTCACGCGCCCTTCCTTGGTTGACGGGCTTATCTTGCAGCGGTTTGTCCTCCCAACCCCAGCAAGAACCAATCCGCCCAAGCAATCCCAATGACGGCCGCTTACGACGGCCAGTGACTAAACGCACATGATCAGATCAAGTGAATTGAATCGCTACCGAGCAAGTGACTGCTCAATCGTCCTGCCAGTTACTTGAGCAGATGCTAGGTAGAAAACCTCACGTCACAGAAAAGGTCAAGCTTGACTCACCGCCAAGCGTGTACTGATAACGCCCCGGTTTCAGGGGGTGAATGGGACCCATGGCTCCAGTCATCCAGACATGGTCAGCGGTCAACGAAAACCCCAGCGATAACGCTTGATCAATCATCCAAGAGAGCGTTTCCATGTGGGGCGACAACCAGTCTTCTTCTGGTGCGCTTAGGAGCGACTCATCGTCTTTGAGGAAATGGAGCGAGGCAGCCTTAACGGCAGAAAGCGGGATCTGGGGTCCCTTAAGGTAGTGTTTTGCTGCCGAGTTATTCATCACCAAATCGGCAGCCGTTGGTGCGGATTCAAAATGAGTATCGATCAATTCAACCATGAGGAAACACTCGGCAATCAGTCGAGAGAGATCTTCGACTTTGGGCGAATGAGTCATCGACTCTCGGAGTGTAAACCCGATTTCCGTTTCTATAGCACCTCGGCTGAACCATGACGAATCAATGCTGACCTCACCCAATTCCATCGATGCAAGCAATAATCCAAGAGCCGGCGTCTGCAAACCGAACGAGGCTTGACTAGCCGCATTGGTCAATGCCCCTTTGAATCCGAGAAGTGCGTTGTCATCGCTAGGCAGCGCTAACAGTAAAGCGTAGGCATCCTGGACACTGAGTCCCTCTGATACAGCAGGACAACTTCTTGGATGTCCGGGGTTCAAGCCCTGCTGATACCTCGCTCTCCAGATTTCTTTATCCATTATTTTCCTTGTCAGCACGACCCCAGTGATGATCCGTCCACCACTCTATTGCCCCGACCGAAACAGGCCTTCTATGCACACACTGTAGTCTTCCACCGGCAAAAACGGTGCTTACTTTCGTACCCCTATGCACGACACGCATTTGCGCTGGCTCGTTGATCGTTCTCGCGATTTCACGAGTGAACTCACCATCATGGATGATGGCTAATCCCTCAGCGCTTCGCCCAAGAAACGAGCCCGAATGAGCGGCAAATGCCCTATTCCGACAAACCGATGATCATCCAAAAGGAACGAAGGCGTCGTGTAGATTCCGCGATCAACAAGCAGCTGATTGATCTCCCGTTGCTCCTCGGACCACTCCTCAACACCGCCTCCAGCAGTGGGGCTGCGACCATCGTCCACAAGCAGCTTCTCAAACTCGGGCCAGATCCCAGCCATTGATTCGCGTACAGCGCTTTCATTGAATAGCCACGCCGCCATTCGCGCTCCTGCTTCAGCCTCAACGACAAAAGCAGGAGGCAAACCGAGATACTCGCGTGCTCTCTTCTCTTCCATCTGTCGGTAGTTCGCCCGGGCTAATGCTCGGCGAGCCTTCAATCGCTCCATCGCGGTGTCACCAAGAGGCACATCAGCAGCCGGATTACCGAGATCGCGTTGAAACGGCCAAATTTTTAACGGGAGCGAGTGCTCGCTTGCCCAGATAGAAGACGCCCGAATAGCCATCAGCGATTCCACGTCGGCAGGATCGACAGCGAGGTGAACGATACCTGCTGCTAGGTGATCTTCCATGATCCCTCCTCACCGAGCCATGGATAGGCTTTGAGCGGCGGGTCTCCCTTGGAACCCTCTAGGTGCCAACAAACCCGCGCAAGGTGCTCGCGACCAAAATAGACCTCATTATCGACCAAGAAGGTGGGCAACCCGAAACATCCTTTGTCCAGTAAACGCTCCTGCAATTCGAGATGCTCAGCCATACCATCGCTGGCAGCAAATTCCGCAAATTCATCAATGCTAAGCCCTGCTTGCTTCAGCAGGCCCGAAACGGCATCGAGCGAATCTACTTCAAATTGGCGCTTAAAGAATCGCTCGAAGCATAAATCCATAAAGTCCTTCAGCTGACCCCGGGTGCTCGCTTGGCGCTTTGCCCAAAGTAAGCCCACACAGGCCAAGTCGGAGTTCCACACTTGCTTTGGCCCCATGAGCGTTAACCCCTGATTCTCAGCGTATCGCCTGGCATCCATATAGGCGTAGCGAATTACTGCCCATTGCCGATCCGAGCGATTACCGCTTGGCGTTGAAGTTTTCTTATCAGACTTTGTCGCTGAACCCGCAAAACTAGCAATGTTCAGCGACAGCGGCAGCCAATCGATCTCGATGTTATAGCGCGCCTCAAGTGACCAAATCAGCTCGTTGGCCACAAAGGCGTAAGGACTCTTGAAGTCGGTGAGCACGGTCAGCACCGGTTGATCCCCTATGAGGTATGATTGCGCACCCTAAGGGTACTCCTTTCTCATTGCAACGCGGCGACTGATCCATGGACCCTATTTCACAAGGCATCGTTGGCGCGGTTTGCGCCCGAACAGCAAGGCCCAAGTCTGCTGCGAGGGATACGCTATTGCTCGGCGCCTTAGCGGGCATGGCGCCGGACCTTGACGTACTGATCAGGTCCGGTACCGATCCCCTTCTATTTCTGGAATACCACCGTCAGTTCACGCATTCCGTTGCCTTTGCTCCTATCGGCGCCCTCATCGTCGCCACCGCTACACTGTGGTTATTCAAGTCAAGTTTTAAGACATTTATCGAGCGATACTGGATTTGTCTCGCTGGCTATTTCAGTCATGGGATCCTCGACGCGACCACGACCTACGGCACCCAGCTCTATTTCCCATTTGCAGATACTCGAATCGCATGGAACGTCATGTCGATCATTGATCCGCTCTATACCCTTCCACTACTCTTATTCTCGGTGCTGGCGATACTTTTCGCCCATCGTGGCTACCATCTTGTGGCCCTCCTGTGGATGGTCGGTTATGTGGGCTTTGGCACGGTGCAGCGGGAAAGAGCGGAAGATGCGGGCCTCGCTCTCGCAATTGCTCGAGGCCATCAAATCACAGACATCAGTGCCAAACCGGGCTTCGCCTCGCTTTTGTTGTGGAAATCGGTCTACGAGTGGAATGGCCGCTATTTTGTCGATGGACTCCGGATGGGAACCCGCACGCGATACTTCCCCGGTGAATCAGTTCCTAAGGTTGATGAGCAAGAGTTGGCCACGCGAATTGACCCCTCGAGTAGACAATGGTCGGATTTCGAGCGCTTCAAATGGTTTTCCCAAGGCTACGTTGGTGTGACGCCCGAACGCCCCAATGACATCATGGACGTCCGCTACTCCATGCTCATTGATTCGGCAAAACCGCTCTGGTTCATTCGCCTTGATCCCGATAACCCCAATGATCATGTGGAGTTCATCTCCTCTCGAGACACGAGCCAGGAAACCATTGATCGATGGTGGTGCATGGTGACGGATTGTTCTACACCCAACCGGTTGACGCCGTAACCGGCCCGGCTGTCTATAACCATTACTTGCGCCACGGTTGCTGGGCGTTTTGCCCAACGATTGAGAACCTGTCACGTGCACAACGACGCCAGCACCCTCTCACTTCGCCTTCTACTTACTCCCCCACTTCACTCTTCAAATAGCTTCGCGGGACGCACTGGAATTGAATCGTGATGCAGTGGCTTGGAAGGATTAATCGTTATTCTAATGGGACTTGCTTGCTCATTCGGCTACTGGGCTAGAGGTCTTGCTGATCGTTTTACAAAGCGGGTTTCAGACACCGATGCCAATTGCTTATCCATGCTCTTCGCCACCTCTTATACGCGCGAGATCTAAGGCAAGTGATAAATCAAGCATTCGAGCCTTGGCAACTCAACCGTCAGTATCATGTCCTGTGAAACGAGGACCGCTTGCCGCCCCTCGCGACTAGCGATAGATTGCAGTCATGTTACTTGCAAGGGGTTACGCCCCTTCGCTAACACAACCGATCAACCCGCGGACGCGCCAAGGAGAACACCATGACCTACGAGACGATCACCACCGAGCTGCGAGGCGAGGTCCTGCTCATTACCCTGAACCGCCCCGATCGATTAAACGCATGGACCTATCAGATGGGTGCTGAGCTCGGAGATGCGATTAACCAAGCGAACCACTCGGATGATGTAACAGCGATGGTTCTCACAGGCGCTGGACGGGGCTTTTGCGCAGGCGCAGACATTCGCGACTTGTTCAAAGCGCAAGCTGAAGGTGACAAGGAAGCCGGAGGAGCCCGTCCTACACGGAATTGGGTTGAGCTGATTCGCGAATCGAAACCGATTGTTGCTGCAGTCAACGGTGCCGCTATCGGCGTTGGGCTTACCCAGATTCTGCCTTGCGATTACATTATCGCGAGCTCTGCCGCGAAACTGAGCGCGAGGTTTATCAAAATGGGGTTGGTTCCCGAACTTGCGAGTTCTCGCCTGTTAGTCGCACGAATGGGGCTTGGCCAGGCAAGCAGAATAATGCTGACCGGCGAAACCCTCTCAGCTGAGCAGGCTCTAGAGACGAAGCTGATCGATGAGATGACCGATGAGGCGAGCCTTGTCGATACGGCCATCGACATGGCAGCCGCAATGGGCGCAAATCCTCAGCGAGCGTTGACGATGGTCAAGCAGCTCATCACAGACAACATGGCGGAGGCAGACCTCTCATCGGTGCAGGCGCGGGAAATGGTGGCGCTCAACCAATGCTACGAGAGTGCGGAGCATCATGAGGCCATTAACGCATTTCTTGAGAAGAGAGAGCCCGACTTCAAAGCGGCGAGAGCCAAGGCTAGCGCTGAGTGATCGAGCGATTGCATCATGCGGCCTACCGATGCCAAGACTCGGAGGCCACTCGATCTTTTTACGAGGATTTTTTGGGTCTACCCCTAACCGATGCGTTCGTTATTTCGGAAACGCAGACCGGTAGGAAAACCTCCGTGTTGCACCTTTTCTTTGGACTACCGGACGGCAGCTCAATCGCTTTTTTTGAAGCACCTGAACAGCCTTTCGACTTTGTAGATCAACATGATTTTGATCTCCACATTGCGTTGAAAGTGCCTCAAGCAAGTTTAACGCCCATGCTGGATCTTGCCGCTCGTCAGGGCATCGCGCATCGCGGCGTTAGTGATCACGGCTTTATTCACTCCGTCTACTTCAGGGACCCAAACGGCTACCTGGTAGAGCTTGCAGCAGACGCTGAGGCGGCGAGGGATTTGAGTGACAAAAACGACCCACATGAAGTCCTCGCTGATTGGCGTCGCAATTAGCTAAGGCCGAATCGAGCGAAGATACTCGTTCAAAAAGACACCGTCTGGGTCCAGTCGATCGCGAACCGCCCACCAATCTGCCCATTTTGGGTAAGCCTGCTCGAAATCCTGGCCATCGAAATAATTGACCTTACCCCAATGGGGTCGCCCGCCGAACGAACGAAAAATACGCTCACAGGCAGCGTAATACTCTGACTCATCCAGCCTGACATCCTGATGAACTGAGATGGTGACGGTGTCTCTTTCGAATGCGTTAGACATCCAAATCGGATCTTCGCGGAGCAACCGATACTCTACCGGCCAGACCACGTCAGGAAAGTCCTTTTGCAGCAATTGGCGAACCTCAAGAAAGCAAGCCAAGCCATCTGACGCCGATACCGAGAACTCCATTTCGGTATGCCGATGCGGTCGATCATTGGGCAACACCTCGAAACTTAATGCCCGCCGACTGCCCTCGCTGGCTAACGGATAAACGGGCGGCTCACTCGACTCCTTCATGGTTTTAATCTGTGCCTGGTCGGTCGATGGATACCAGAAGAACTCCAATCGATCGTTCTCGGCCACCCACTCATCAAGCGACTCCGCCAATTCAACACCCTCGACCTCCCATGTCTGCTCTTCAAGCACGAACCTATCGCGCGCTTGGAGTTGAATCGCAGTCACAAGGCCTAACGCGCCCAAGTGGACAGGATAAGCAGAGAAATCGTCACCCAGCTCGAACTGTTCCAATTGACGCAGATTACCTTCGCCGTCGATCAAGCGAAGCGCTGTGACCGCCGACGATAAATTCATGAGTGACCGTCCTGTCCCGTGAGTGCCCGTCGCGGTCGCCCCTGAAATGAACTGTCGGTCGATATCCCCTTGGTTATGAAGCGCAAGCCCGTGCTGGTTGAGTACTGGCCCCAGCATGTAGATTGGTGTGCCTGCTCCAACCCAGACCTGTTTTCGGGATTCGTCGACACTCAGCACGCCTGCCATCGCGCTGATATCTAAAATTTCATCAGCACCTACCACCAATGGCGCATGACTATGGCCCGCGCCTGCAACCCGCAGCGATCGCTGCCCATCGCGGGCGGAGATCACCGATGCCGCGGCATCTTCTTCGGTTCTGATAAAGCGGACAGCCTTGGGATGATCCTCAAGCCTTCCCGACCAATTATTCCAGCGTGGCATGTGTTGTCTTCCTATTCATCCAGTGTCATCCAGTCATAAACACCGAGGCTCGGCCCAGCCATCCGAATCTACACTGCAAATTCACTTTGCAACCCTGCGTTCTGTTCTTACCAGCGAGCGGCGCAGTTAAGCACGTTCCTGTTCGTTGCCGCCAGCTGATTAGCGTGGTGGTATTTATTCTACGCTAGCTGCTTCTTTTGATGTTTGCCGCCACTGAGCCTCTCTTGGGCTAGTGCGAAACGTCCATTGAGCATTTATTGAATCTTGGTGAACCAACCGGCAATGCCTTCATCGTCGTGATGCCCTTGCGCCCTCATGCCTTTGTGTATTCTGCCCTCGCATATTGTGACATTACGTCTTGTCTCCTTGCGCTCTTGGGGTTTTCACTAATTTGCGTGTTTCGATGACCAGCTCCTGCCCATTCTAAGTGCCCAGTCGAACAACAGTATTGAGCTAAGACGATCAAGCGTAAATTTTAGACTAAGCGCAAAAAGTCCGCGTCTAACCTACGAATTTTTGCGAGCAATTTGGGAGTGCTGGTGTCGGTTTGAATGGTAAAACCATTTCGACGATATGACTTTTCACTGACCGTTACGCCTCAAATCGACCCCCAGCAAACGCTAGTTATCACTGACGATACCGACTTGCCGATCAGGTCAGCTTGGACAACAATCATCCCACCTATGACGCTCAAAGGAAGGTTGGATGACTGCGACCATTTACGATCTGCATCACGGCGCCGCCTGGATTACATTGAATCGACCAGACAATCGAAACGCACTGTCTGCTCAGTTAGTGAATGAGCTATACGCTCACCTCAAGCAAGCCAATGAAGATGCGAACGTTCGGGCTATCGTGCTCACAGGCAATGGACCCGCCTTCTGTGCAGGCGCTGATCTCAAAAGTCCGCCGGGTTCATCAATATCTGGTGAAGAAAGCGTCCCCTATGCCGACGTCCTAAAAGCGATCCTGGCAAGCCCTAAACCCGTGATCGCAGGCGTAAATGGTGCTGCATTTGCCGGCGGGCTGGGTCTTATTGGCGCTGCCGACATTGTCATAACAGATGCCGATGCCCTGTTCAGCTTCTCGGAAGTTCGTATTGGCGTCATTCCGGCGGTGATTAGTGTGGTCTGTATGCCTAAACTTGGTCGCCATCACGCAATGAAACTCTTTATTACGGGCGAGCGGTTTACTGGCGATCAAGCCGTTACGATGGGTCTCGCGCACCGAGCAGTGTCTGCTAGTGAATTGAAAGCGGCGGTCGAAGAGGAACTCGAGATGATCAATCTCGGCGGCCCGATGGCTGTGCAAGCATGCAAAGCACTTGTGAACCGTGTCCCAACTTGGGAGGCCGATGCTGCTTTCGATGAGGCCTCGACCTGGAGCGTTGCCACGTTTCAATCTGATGAGGCAGCCGAGGGCATGGCCGCTTTCCGAGAGAAGCGCTCACCAAGTTGGGTGGAGGATTGAGTCTGAACTACCGAGCACTACACTGTAAGGCACTAGGCACCCGATTGCCGGGGCTCGTCGGCGCCAAAGTCAAAGCACGCGACATCAGTGCTTAAGCCGATAAAAACTTAGCCGGCACGAAAAGCCGTGCATCAGCCGTATTCATTGTGTGCGTCGACACTCGGGCACAAAACGAGGGGGTAGTGATGGGAGATACGATTCGAATAGCAAACTGCAGCGGTTATTACGGTGATCGCCTGGACGCTGCAAGGGAGATGGTTACCGGTGGACCGATCGATGTGCTCACTGGCGATTACCTCGCAGAACTTACGATGAAGATTCTTTATGACCAGCGAGAGCAGCGCGGCGCGCATATGGGTTACGTGGGGACTTTTCTCAAGCAAGTAGAAGATGTTGTGGGGCTTTGTCTTGAGAAAGGCATCAAAATCGTCACCAACGCTGGCGGCCTTAACCCAGCAGGAATGGCAGCCGAGGTCGAGCGAATCCTTGAAGCCCAGGGTCTCCGCGCCCGAGTCGCCTATATTGACGGCGATGACTTAATTCCGCACCTGGCTGACTATCAAGCCGAAGGCGAACCCTTCATTAATATCGACAAAGGAACCCGACTTGCGGAATCGGACAATGAAGTCGTTACGGCCAACACCTACTTTGGCGCCTGGGCCATCAAAGAGGCGCTGGATCGTGGCGCAGACATTGTCATCTGCCCTCGCGTCACCGATGCCGCGGTGGTCATTGGCCCTGCGGCGTGGAAATTTGACTGGCAGCGGAGCGATTATGATGCGCTCGCTGGTGCCTTGACCGCGGGGCACATCATTGAATGTGGCGCTCAGTGTACGGGCGGCAATTATAGTTTTATTGAGGAGATCCCGAGCTTCCTCAACATGGGCTACCCCATCGCCGAAATAGAGCGCGATGGCAGCTTTACCGTGACCAAACACCCCGGGACAGGTGGGCTCGTCTCGGTAGGAACCATTACTGCGCAGTTGCTTTACGAGATCGGCAGCCCGTCCTATTTGAATCCAGATGTGGTCGCACACTTTGACACCCTAACACTCACCCAAGAGGGACCTGATCGCGTGCGTGTCACTGGGTGCCGAGGCAGTTCGCCGCCACCCACCCACAAAGTTTGCATCAACACCAAAGGACTTTACCGGAATGGGGTGGAGATACTCCTCACCGGACTTGATATCGAAGTAAAAGCCGAGCGCTACCTCGAGCAAATCCTTCACAACCTCGGCGGCCGTGAACAATTTGCGGCTGTGGACGTTCAGCTGATTCGCAGCGACAACCCGGATGGCAACTCCAATGAAGAGGCTCATGCCTCGCTGCGGGTCATTTGCAGTTCAGACGACCCCAAAAAGGTCGGGCGACTATTTCATGCGAAGATTACCGAGCTCTCGCTCGCGACGATTCCGGGCAACACAGGAAGGGGAAATACCATTGGCGGTGGCAGTGCCAGCATCGTTTATTGGCCGACGCTGATCGATAGCCAGCGGATCAGCGAGACCCTTCACTTTGATGGAGAAACCATCGACGTATTGCCGACCCAACGTCTGGGATTACCGGAGATTCATTACCAAAGTATGCCCGTACAGCTTGCGAGCGTGCCTGAGGGACCCTTAGTCGACATTCCATTTGGGCGACTCTTTGGCACGCGGTCGGGTGATAAAGGCGGGGCAGCCAACTGCGGCGTTTGGGCAAGGAGCGATGAAGCGTACGCTTTCCTCCACGAGTTCTTAACCGTCGAAAAGCTGAAAGCGCTCTGCCCGGACATTGCTCAGTTCAACGTTGACCGTTACGAGTTGCCCAACATCCGCTCGTTGAATTTTTACATCCACGACATCTTGGGCGAGGGCGTATCCTCCAATAATCGCATCGACGGCCAGGCGAAGTCCTTTGGTGAGTATTTACGAGCAAGGACCATATCCGTCCCGGCACCGCTAGCAACGGATGTGTGAGACTCGAACAAATCGCTGGTATTACATCAAGATCACCCGACTAGCCGTTGCATATCGCCCTCGCTACAGCGCGTTGAAGCGAGCGCTAGGCGTTCTTGATGGTCAGCCCTCCGTCTGCGGGCAGCGTCACCCCTGTCACATACTGCATGGCAGGGAGCGTTAAGCTGAACGTTGCGTGAGCAACCTCTTCAGGATCTCCGTAGCGGCCGAGCGCTGTGCGTCGCTTGGCGAAAATGACTTTATCTTGATCAGGAATCGCCGAGGTCATACCGGTGTTGATTGGCCCGGGGCATACGCAGTTCACTGTGATATTTTCTCGACCAAGCTCAACCGCTAGCGAGCGCGTAAGGCCGATCACCCCTGTCTTGGCAGCGGTATAGGGACTGCCGTATTTTGTTGCGCCGAGTCCCTCTGTCGAGGCGATGTTAACAATACGCCCCCAGCCGCCCTCACGCATGTAGGGCAAAACAGCGCGGCAAAGCAGTGTTTGAGCGGTAATCAGCACCCCTAACACCTTATCCCAGGCATCCTCATAGTGGTCCGCGTCAAGCGGTGCGGGAATTGAGATCCCAGCATTGTTAATCAAAATATCGATGCTCCCAAAGTGAGCAGCGATGGCATCAACAGTAGGACCAATGGCTGTGCGGTCAAGCAAATCAAGGGTCCATGCCTCAGCGTTATAACCGGCATCACGGATCTCACCGAGAACAGTCTGGAGCGGTTCCTCATTAACATCGATCAGCGCCACGCTCGCCCCCTCATCGGCGAACAACCGTGCCGTTGCGCGCCCCATGCCGCTGGCCGCTCCCGTGACAATGACTACCTTTCCAGCCACCGACCGACTAAGTTTTGACAACGCCATACTTCCTCCTGACTAAACCGAATTACCCTGACAACTGGTGTACCGCGTAACGCCGCATGCCTTATCTTCTTTCAGTCAAAGCGGCTAATGCTTACTACTCATGTTCTTCTCCGAGAACGCTCGCAGCCGTGAGCGTCGAAGACATCTATCTTCCCCAACTTTGCTCTAACTTCCCGAATTCAACGCACCTCGAATTCAACGCACCTCGAATTCAACACAAAAGGGGTGCAATGAAATCTAGACACTTTTTTTAGTCTCTCAAAATTGATCCAACCCTACCACTTCCCTACCACCTCCCTTCTAACTAATGGCCTAGATCCTGTCACCTGATCGACTAGCGAAGTGACTGATTGAATGACTCGCGTTGCCCCTGAAGCCCCATACTCGCCGCCATCAAAAGGGTGCGTTACACTCGATTGACGAAAAGGGGGGGCTCACAGTTTGTCTACACGCTATGCCACGATTGAAGTTGCCAAAGAGGCACTCAATTTCTCTGCTGCGCACTTCACGATTTTCAATGCCACCGACCGAGAGGATTTGCACGGCCACAACTTTCAAGTCGCCTGCGAGATGACCGCAGAACTCTCAGAGGCTGGCCTCATGTTTGATTACAGTATCGTCAAACGAGCCATTCGCGCGCTGTGCGATGAAATCGATGAGAAAGTCCTTCTCCCCGAATACTCGCCCCATCTGGCCATTGAGCGCGAGGGAGACTACGTCATCGCGCTGTTTAACGGCGAGCGGATTCCATTTCTCCCTCGAGATGTCTTGACGCTCCCGATAGCCAATACGACGGTCGAAGAGTTTTCAAAATATTTCCTAGAAAAGATCAGAGCGCTTCCGGCCTTCGAGGGCTTCGGCGTTTCCAGACTCAGAGTCAAAGTCGCCTCAAGTCCAGGCCAATGGGGCATTGCGGAGTGGCAAGCCATATGAAAAACATCGTAATTTCTGGTGCCAGCAAAGGCATAGGTCGTGCGACCGCGGAGAAATTTGTCGCCAGTGGCGCGCGCGTTTTTAACCTGTCACGAAGCCCGAGCGGCGTAACCGGCGTTATCGATATCCCCATCGATCTCTCGTTGGATACTGCCTCAGAGGCGTTAGCCAAAACGCTATTACCTCAACTCGAGGGTCAGGTCGACGTCTTAATCCATAATGCTGCGAAATTGATCAACGATACCTTGCAATCCGCTGAGAGCGAGGCACTTGCCGATGTGTTGAACATCAATGTCATCGCGCCCCAGCGGCTCAACCAAGCACTCGTACCACTTATGAGCGCAGGCAGCGCGATTTTGTACATCGGCTCTACGCTCTCCGAGAAGGCGGTGGCGAATTCGTTTAGCTATGTCACCAGCAAGCACGCGATGGTAGGGATGATGCGTGCTTCTTGTCAGGACCTGGCGGGTACCGGAATCCACACCGCGTGTATTTGCCCTGGATTTACCAACACCGAGATGCTGAGAGCGCACGTTGGTGAATCGGAGGAAACACTACAAGCCATCGGCGGCCTTTCAACTTTCGGGCGCTTGATTGAGCCGTCAGAAATTGCGGATACCATCGTGTTTTGTGCCGAGAACCCAGTGATCAACGGGGCAGTCATTCACGCCAATCTTGGCCAAAAAGAATCCTAAGCAGGAGCGCTCAATGACGAATACGATCCTCGCGAGAAGAGAGCGGGTCTTCTTAGCACTTGCAGGTGTTTTCCTCTGTGCGATGACGATGCTGAATATTCTGGGCATTACCCGCTTTGTTCAACTGGGGCCCTGGGCATTGGCGGTAGGGGTCTTACCCTATCCTCTCACTTTTTTGTGCACCGACCTCATCAGTGAACTCTATGGGAAAAAACGCGCCAATTATCTCGTCACCGTTGGCCTAGGACTCAACTTTTTCATCCTTGGCTTTATCTGGCTTGGCCAGGCCATGCCTGTCGCCTCGTCGCCAGCACCCTGGCAATTTTTGTCTCTTGCAGAACCAGTACCGCTTCCTAATGGCGATGAAGCGATGGGGCAAATCGAACTCTTTTCATTGCTCTATGCAACAACCAGCGGCGCCGTATTTGCCTCGATGATGGCCTACCTTGCCGCACAATACTGTGACGTCGCCTTATTTCACTTCTGGAAACGACTCACAAAAGGCAAACATCTCTGGCTTCGCAATAACGCCAGCACAGTTGTCAGTCAGGGCGTCGATTCGGTCATGGTCGTGGCTGTTACATTTGGCGCGCAATTCATAGCCGGAGCCATGACGCTTGGGCTCTTGTTCTCGCTGATGGTCAGCAATTATCTGTTCAAAGTGCTCGTGGCGTTGCTCGACACCATTCCACTCTACCTGCTCGTTAATTATTTGAGACGGTATCTTGAACTTCCGGAAGGTGAAATCGCCGATGGATTTTCCAACTGAGGATGTCCTCGCATTTTGGTTTCAGGACAGTCGTCATGACCCCAAAGCCGCCACTGAGCGACATCGCTTTTGGTTCAGGGGCGGGAGCGCGCTCGATACCATCATTCAAGACCGCTATACCCCGTTCATCTCTGAGGCAGCAGAACTCGTCCGAACACTGAACAACCAGCA
>Ga0255766_10000255_pt1 | contig 47787 bp, 44 predicted proteins | sample 071ome_23_FD_179966 | JGI IMG/M metagenome (GOLD analysis project Ga0255766, IMG submission 179966) | Coastal salt marsh microbial communities from the Groves Creek Marsh, Skidaway Island, Georgia - 071403BT metaG (version 2) | ecosystem: Environmental > Aquatic > Marine > Intertidal zone >...
CTGAGCACGCACAAACAAAACAAGGGAACGACACCATATTCGGTTGCTTTGCTCGTTACCTACAAGCCGCTGAAGCAGGTGCTGACGCAGTCAATGGAACCGTTGGAGCCCTGCTCACCAACAATGGAACACTAGCCATCAACACACTTGTCATTGAGGAAATGAAGCAGGCGGAGGATATTGAATTCGCATCATACGCCCCACTCAAAGGTCTTCCTGATTTCCTCGACCTGACCATAAGTCTTGCATTGGGTGATTCGAGACAAGAATTGGAAGACTGTGGCATTCATATGACGAGCGTTGCGACACCAGGAGGCTCAGGGAGCCTGTATATAGCCGCAAAATGTTTCGCTAATCCGGGGGAGAAGGTCTTACTCCGCGACCGATATTGGGGTCCATATGCAGGCTTTTTAGATGGTTGTGGCCTTGGCATAGAGACGTACCCATTGCTCCCACTTGAACAAAACAATGAGCATCCTTTTTTTGACAGAGACGCTTTTGAGCAATCGGTTCAAGATCTCGCAAGCAAACAATCCCATGTGATGACTTGGCTCAACGATCCTGCGCACAACCCAACAGGCCTTAGCCTCCCATTTGAAAGTCGAATGGAAGCCCTTGACATCTTTATGCAACAGGCTGTGAATCATCCAAATGTCGGGTTTACGCTTGTGCTCGATAGTGCATACCATTTCTATGCCGACGAGACGCATGGCTGGGGTGAGACAATTGTTGAAACGATACGTGCTGGCAATCCATGGCCTGAAAATTTGCTCATTTGTTTCGCCCTTTCAATTTCAAAATCACACACTATCTACGGCATGAGAAATGGGGCACTCATCTGCATTCATCCTGTCAAGGATGCTGTTTCTCGTCTCACAGAAGTCTTAGGCGTCACTGGTCGTCAAACATGGTCTGCTTCTCCTCGAGTTTCACAACACGCATTATGCACGATTCATGCTGATAAACAAAAGAGTGAGAAATGGAGTGTAATGCTCGATGATTTCCACGGAATCTTAACTGAAAGAAGGAATGCCTTTGTCGATGCCTGTACAAAATTGAATATTCCAATTAACCCAACACACGATGGGTTTTTTGCTTGGCTAGAAACTGAAAAAGCAAACGAAATTGTCGAGATTTGTGCATCATTACATGTGTATTTAGTACCACTTCAAGGAGGGGTAAGAATTGGATTATGTGCAATTCCAACTGGAAAAATTGAACGAGTTGCACATGCACTATCTGTCGCTCTTGAGCAATCATCGTGATTGTTATGTCGAGACTGAGTCGTGAGAATTTTCTATTATCCGGACTATTATGCATCGTATTTGGAGCGTTTTTTACTGTCGCCGGCGTTTATGCAGTCGCAGGTACGATTGGATTCTCTGGTGTTGTTTTATTTGTTATAGGCATGACAATGAATCGGGGTATTGAACTATCCAATGATGAAATCGCGTCATGGTTACCTCCTGCGGAGCAACTACCTGAGGCGGGTCGAGTGATGTACCGTATCGACACAACGCTCGATGAGCCAATTCGAACATCAATTCTTTGTGGTCAATGTTCAAGCATCACTGTTGTCGATGGAAAAAAACCCAATGGATACACATGCCCTCAATGCAATCTAGAACTTTGGGAAGAAGAATAATTCACATAAAAATTGACGGAGGTTTCAAACCTCAACGCTTTGTGGAGGCCACATGGTTGGAGGCCAACTTTCGAATATCGAACGAAGGTTGCTTCGAAAGATGAAAGAAGGTTCATTGGAAAATTGCTCTGTTGAAGAGATATTGAAAGCATGTGAATGGACTGACCAAGCCATTGCAGTGGGTGCTGCTCAGGGTCTGTGTGAGAAGGGTTTAGCAAATCAAAAAGAAGAACATTCGAGGATGATTCGAGCCCTCCAAAATGCACAAATCGCAATTGAAAAGGGGTTACTTGAAGAACGAATTTTAGCATGGATTCAAACGAGTGAACAACCGACAATGGCAGAGTTTCAATCACATTTTGATCGAAGTGAAGCCGGACCAGGCATCGGATTGATGAAAAAATTAGGCATGTCAACCAATGACGGTGAATTATCTTTCGAAAATGAGCAATCAGTTGTCGATATGATTGCAAAGAGAAAATTGTTCCTATCACGACTCCCTTTGCCAATTGATGAATGCGATGATGAATTACTTGAACACTTCAAACAACGAAAACAATTTGTCGAAATCGTTGAGTCAATCCATCGAACATGGAATATTTCCACAGAAGGTTCCCAAGTTGATATGAATGAACTTGCTGAAGTTGATTTTGTCAACGAAATCACCCCAGAATTGCTTCAATCAGACCAGTGGGGAGATGTACAATTCCGGCCATTCGATGTGTCTTTGGAAGCATCAACACCGCGTACCGGAAGAGCACACCCCATGCAAGCTTTGATTGAACGAATTCGATCCATATTTTTGGAAATGGGTTTCTCTGAACTTGTCGATGACTATGTTCAATCAGCAGGATGGAATATGGATGCATTGTTCATTCCACAAGACCACCCAGCAAGAGAGATGCAAGATACATTTTATTTGTCCAATCCAGATGCTATTGATATTGAAGAATCAGCCCTAAGCACTTGGAAATCAATACATCAAACAGGTGGAGATACAGGTTCTAGAGGATGGGGAGGGCAATTTTCTGAGGAAATTTCAAAACGACCTTTGCTAAGAACACATACCACCGTCAACACAGTTCAATATCTCGCCCGCCATCCAAACAAGGCATGCCGAGTGTTCTCCGTTGACCGAGTTTTTCGAAATGAGTCAATCGATCGAACACATCTTCCAGAGTTTCATCAAATCGAAGGCATTATCCTTGAACCAGATGCAAATTTACAAATGTTGGTGACGACGTTAAAGACATTTTATACAAAAATGGGTCTTCCAGAGGTACGAGTACGCCCAGCGTATTTTCCATACACTGAACCAAGTTTAGAGGTTGAAGTCAAATGGAAAGGAAAATGGCTCGAACTCGGAGGTGCCGGTATCTTTCGGCCTGAGGTTACTGAACCACTTGGAATCACATGGCCCGTGAGTGCATGGGGGATGGGCCTAGAACGCCTTGCAATGCTCGTATTGAATCTCGACGATATTCGCCAGTTGTATATCTCCGATGTCGAATGGCTACAAAATCAACAAATATTGTGATAAGTGTTAAACCTTAACGGATTGAGCGGAATCCATGGAACCGAATGGAATGCCAATGCTTTACCTCTCCAACACAGAAGAAATCCCTGGGAAAACAATCGTTCAAACATTTGGGCTCGTGAGTGGTTCAACTGTTCGAGCAAAAAATGTGGGAAAGGACATTTTTGCGGGCCTTAAATCGATTGTTGGCGGTGAAATCAAAGGGTATACCGAATTGCTCAATGAATCTCGGAATGAGGCGTTGCAACGAATGATCATGGATGCAGCACAACGTGGTGCAAATGCAGTGGTAAATATTCGATTCTCAACATCGACTGTCGCATCGGGTGCTGCCGAATTGTTGGCATATGGAACTGCAGTAAGTGTTCAATAGGGTGGTACCTTTGGACTCGGAACTCTTTTTTCTGTATCTCTACATTCTTTTTCCATTTTTGATTCCTTTAACAATCTACACTATTTCAATCATTTTCGGTTCCAGAGTATATTCAAAAGGCGTTTCTCAACTTCGAATCCGTCAATCAAGTTCGCAATCAACGCATCCAAATATGCTCTGCAACATGCGAACAACAAAGAAAATTCCGAAAGCCAACATAGATCTTAATTCCGAGGCAACATTTTCACCAGTTGTTGCTTCGGAAATTCAGGCATCGGGACTTGTCGTTTTGAGTACAGTGTATTCTTTGTCGACTTGGGCAAAATTGAAGGTGTTCGTTAAATCGATTTTCGGTGGAAGTCTTACAACTGCCCAAGACATGCTTCAACTCGGACGTGAGGAGACGATCCAACGGCTTCGTGAAGAGGCAATACGCCAAGGTTGGACTCAAGTCATCAACGTTCGAATTGAAACATTGTGTTTAGACAAAAAGAGTGACCGACCCAGTGCATTTGTTGAATTCTGTGTGTATGGGACTGGCATACGATATTAACGCCACTCTTTTCTGAAACTATCTCTTCGTTTCCTTGAAGCTTCATCCATATGTCGGTCGTTTGGTTCAAATCCTTCGGAATCTATCGATAGCGATTCATCGGATTCCTGCTCATGCATTCGATGAATGAATTTGAAAAATTCTTCTGGATTTGGAAATCGAACGACATGTCGTGTCGAATCATCATTCAGACGAGATGCAAATCTTCGAACCTCTTTTCTCCAATATGTGAACCATCGAAAAAGATTTTTTTCACCCACCTCTGAATCGACTTCTAGACCCATTTCCTCAAACTTTTCTCTAAATCGTTGAAGGTCATCGAGGTAATGCTCCCGATACTCATCCCTTAAACCTCCATTGCTTTCAACAGATTCACTTTGATTCTCATTGTCTTCATCTTTGGACTCCATGGATTTACTCATGTTCAAGACTATATGAAGAATCCAATACGACATCTTACACACTATGAAAAAGGGGAAAATATAGGCTTGTACAATGCAACTACGAGGACTTGTTACTTCTGGCCTCGGGCGAGCGAGCGTGTTCATGGCACAACCGCATTATCAAAATCAATTCAAGGAATTGTTTGAACAGACTGCATGGCCCGGCACGCTCAACATTCAGGTCGAAAATGATGTGTTAATTCGCTACATTGCACTGCGGAAACTTTCTGGCATCGACACATTGGATGCTGATGAAACATTGAGGGAACGCTCAACAACCGTTGATACATCATCAATAGAGGCCATTCGGATTCGTGGTTTTTTACGTGACGGCGTTTCTTTTGGTGGTGCTACAGCATTCCTCGGAACTATATCGACGGATGAAACCTCACTCGACTGTGCCATCTTAATTCCTGATTTAACACGACATGTTGACGTCATCGAAATTATTTCCCCGCTGTTCTTGAGAGAGACATTGCACATCGAAGATGGTGATGAGGTTCGAATCGAGATTCATTCTCGTTCGTGAGGTTTGTACTCAAACTTACCGAGCGTCGACCATTCATCAAAAAGCATCATCTTCAGTTCAAATTGCCGTGCATGTTGCCATCTTTTCTTCCGAGTACGCTCCACATCACGTCCGACAGGTGGTGCCTCAATGGCCGGGGATACAATCGACGGTGGAATTTCGAAATCATCCCATGACACACCCCATAGAATGAGCCACTCAGGAGGAGCCACGCCAAAGTCGACTTGCTTACTAGGAAATTTGAGTGCTGATTGAACTTGATCGAATACCAGTTCACCAATACTGAGATGAAACAATGCATTTGCAATTCGCCGAACTTGATTCCATAGAAATGATTCTCCTGTAATTTCAAATCCAATAAGACGCTGATCAGCAAACCAAGGTTGTACATCAAGGACAGTACGCATAGGTGTTTTGTCAGGCTCAAGTTTCGCAAAATTAGAGAAATCATGTGTACCCTTGAATACCTCAATCCAATGTTTGAAATCTGAATGAGGTGGTTCTTTCCAAAAATCCATCCCCTCGAGCATGTATCTGTACGTCCTAAAGTTCGCTCGCCTTGGGTTCCAATCTTGTTCAACTTCATGGACATCGAGGAAGACCAGCGAATCATCAAGTAAATCATCGACAGCACGAACAAATTTACGTGGTGTAATCGAATGCCACAATGATTTCTTGACGGTGACAATACCCCCATTTATTCGCACATGGACGCCCGCATCAGTTCGACTCGACAATACGAGGTAGGAGTGTTCTTCCGAATCATCCCACCAATTCAATTTTCGAAACACGCGTTGTAATTCACCTTGTACTGTTTTTACATCGGGCTGAATTTGGCTTCCATGAAATGCATCACCAAGATAGCCAACGCGGAAAAATAGGCGTACAAAACCGCCCAAATCGATCCCTCATCATTCATTTTGCAAGATTTCAAGAGCCTCTTCTTTGGAAAAGCCGAGTGCTGCAACGGACCAAAGAAGAGCTTGTTGCAACCATGGTTGGACCATTGATTCCTTTCGGGTTGGGTCCATCACTTCAATTGCATCAACAAGATTACGACTTGCATTGTAGAGTACGTCATCATATGGGATGTCTTCAATTTCTAGTCGGCGTGCATATCGCTGAAATTCTTTAACAGCGACTGGAACACGGCGACATTCCAAAGCGAACGATGCAAAATCAGCGATGTATTCCATGTTCTCCTCATCAAGTTCCATCGCTTTCTTGTACGACATCATGATTTTTCCTCCGGGAATGACATCGTCTTGTTCTTCCATATTTTTCATGTTTGCAAATTCAGCATACATATGGTGTAATGATGCTACTTTGCTGTTTGCTTTGATTTGATTTTCAAGTTCCTCAATGGCACCATCTAAATCTCCGTTGCTGAAAAGTTCAATTGCCTTCGCATTCAATTCGTCTGACATAACATCACCTAATCGTTGCGGGTGGCAAGAAGTTCTTCAAGGCTATGCTTAGGAAAAACGACTCAGTTGTCCTTTTGGTTAAGAATGACATCTTTCAATTCAGAGAGCATGTTGGATTGTGAGTTCTTCAAATGCATTTCATTGAGAAGCATTTTCGCTTTTTCCCAATTCCTGATGTTGTAGAAACAGTGCTTTGGATCTGGTGAAACTCGGCGAATTGTACGTTGGTAAAACATGAGTGCGAAGATTTTCCTCAAGAAATTTTTTCCAACCTTTGTGGAGGCTGAATCTGAATCTTTTTCGTCGGTTCCAGGGATATTTCCTGCTGCACCAGCTCCAACAGTTTCATCGACGAGTCCAACACCTGAGTCGGTAAGAACCGTCAATGTTGCATAACCGAGCATCGTACCTACTGGTGTTCGCTCGACCATCACCTCAGAAATTCTGTCAAAGAGAATTCGTCGATGGGACTTTGATAACAAAAAACTGTGTTGGAATATAACTGATTCTGACGTAATCGCATAACTGAAGCTACGATGGAAAACAAAGGTCATCGCCCAAAAAAGAGCGGTAAAAACAAGACCGAATAGGACGAGGTTGTAATCAAATCCTATGAATGGCTCCACATCATTTCCAAGCAAATCCATGATTGTCGCATAGAGTTTGTCAACTTGAAGCAGAAGTGGTGCAAAGGTGACGAGAAGAAGCCACATTGTGACCCATCGTCCTGATGTTTGAATGTTGATCAATCGGTTTAACCAAGTGACAACGAGCATACAGAAAACAAATCCAAGTGGAAGTGTATCCGTGCTTATGATGTCATTGAAGAAAATTGCGAATTTCAAACCTACATTTGCATCATCACTTGCGTTGTAATCCTCTGCGATGGAAAACAAAAAGTGGAGACCTAAAACGAGTCCGCCTAAAATATACATGTTTAGGAATGCCAAGGTGCTGGGTTGTTTCGAAAGAAGAAGTTCTTCGCCCGGTACCAGTCGAAATTTCTTTGCTAGTGCCTCTTTATTTCCTGTATCATCTTGTTTTGCTGAAGAAGTCGATTCCTCAGTATCGGGGGTCTCATCATCAGTCATGGTCATGCCTCCTAATGCAATATGGTAACCGTTATGTGAAATAACTTCCCCTTGATTTCTAACGATTTTAATGTAAAATACCCCATGAATGCTCAGCGTTGCCTCGAATCCATGTGTAATCATCTCGTGTCCTCGTTCCATATTCGTCCGTAATTTCAATGTTGACGACGGATAGAGGATATTCATTGTATGTTAAATGCGACCATAGTCCACCGCGTGTAGGTTGATCGAAATGCCAGTGTGCTCGTTCAATTGCTTGAACATGAATCGAAATCAAGGTTCTACCGTTTTGGAGTTCAACAAAAAATTCGGGTAATGGTGCACCTGGATTGGCACCATGGCTCGCTTCACTCAATGATGACGCCCTCTTATTCACTCGAACTTTGCCGAATCGTTCTGTTCGATTGTGAACAGCATCGTGAAACAAACCGCCTTGTGAAAGAGAAATATGGTTGATATCTCTTTGTTTCCACGGTCGAGGTGTTTGAGAAGTCACCGTTAATGCAAAGTGTGGTAGAAACCAGTCAAGATAGGAACCATCATCGAAATGGAGGACACCCCAATACCATGGAGGCGAAGGTGCTTGAACACAGACTTTTTGGAAATATGCAGTTCCTTGCTGTTCTTTTCCATCAATCGAACCGTGAACTTTGGCTCCATGAATTCGAAGAATATCGTACCCCATTCCACCAAGATAATCGGATTGCAAATGTCGGGCATGGGACAATGTTTGGTTCCAAGGAGTAATATCAAGATTAAAGTCAATTTGATGTCCTTCGGGAAGCGTTGTTTGCAGATGTAACCAGAATGAAGACAAATCAGAACGCAGACCCATCGAGCAATCGATATCGAGTTGTGGAACGATTGCACCCCCTCCAGTGCTTTTGTGTTGTTTTGAAGGCCAATGTGAAGATGAATCATCGACAATTGTCATTTTGCATACATCTTTGAGGATTGGTTCGTACATCCGTGTTCCATCATACCACCATGCACAAACCATGCCATCGATATTGTACGCCCCATCGACAATCTCACTCGGCCTCCCTTGTGGTTTCCATGGTGTTTTGTTCACATGAACCAAATCATTGGTCTTCGTTGACCAAAGAACCATGAGTTGCTTTCCACTTGGATTTCCATCTTCATCATCGAGCATTAAGAGCCACCACCACCAATCCCATGTGAGATGCTGGATAGGTTGACGAAGACCAAGTGACCACATTGTTGAAAAATCGCCGCTGAAAATTTCTGACATCAAAACACCTACGAAATTTCCTTTGATGAGAAGAGTGCACTTCCAATCAGCCAAAACGCAATGCCTTGGAAGAGAAGCACTGCAGAACCAACAATGAAACTAGCAAAATTGGAAAGGCCGAGCCCAGGATTCGAGGAAAACACCATCAGTTGTTCTGCCCCTTGAAGTGGCGCCATGCCCCCACCCCACATTCCAACTTCGATCATGTATTCAAGGTCGGGCCACAACATGAGTGCCCCTGCATCGATGATCATCGTGGCCCACCCGAGTACCGAGAAACGAAGAACACTGGCTTCAGGCTCCCACAACGATACGAACATCATCGCCAGTTCCCATGCTGCGACTGGAATAGCCAAAATGATTCCATGCTTCCAAAGAACACCAAACATACTGAACATCATACCATATGCGAGTACAGCAAGTAATGTTGCAAAGGCTATCACCATCCAAATACCAATGTCACTCAAACGGAAAATAGATTCCGATGGTCCTGAAAATCCAAAGAGCAAGGCACATACCAAACACAAGCCCAAAACATATGGATATGTGATGCCGATAAATCCAAACATTCTGTACAAGAAAATCTCTGCTCTTCGAATCGGTTTTGCAATAAGGAAGTGCATGGTTCCTGACTCCATTTCCTCACGAATGAGTCCAGTCGCCATAAACAGAGGAAGGAAGATACCAATGAGGAAGACGAAACCGAATTTGCCTAAAGCGAGGATTGTAGCTCGATGTATAGCTTCCTTAGCGTATGCTTCGTCATCAGGATCTTCGTCGACATAATTATCACCACGAATATCGTACCCATCACCAAACTGTTTTGCAGAGATCAGAATGTTGCATGGGATACCATCCCTGTTTGTATCCTGAGCGGAAGGAGCAACCGGTGCATTTCGACAATCACCATCATCATCATAGCCAACAGAGCCCTCTTTTAGAGAATCCCAGTCTATATCGTCTTCATCAACCCAAACCGATGGGTCATCGGGTACAATTCCTGCATCAATGAGGCCGGGATGTGATAGGTCAAAGTAGGGATCGGTTCCGTAAAGTAACTCCTGACCTGTAGGATAACCATCACCATCCGGGTCAAATGAGTCATAGTCGTTGTCAACTGATTCAATATCACGCAGCATAGTGTCGAAATAAAACAACATGATGATGCTCATCGCAAGTACTCCTACAGAAAGGATGACCCAAGTTGAGATTCTCTTCGAGTATTGTTTCATTGTAAACTCCGCAACCGCTGCGGCTTTCCTATCAAACCGTCGAAACGAAGGCGTTGGTGCATCACTTTCCATGTGCTTGTCCTCCTGTAAGATAGTCGAGAATCGATTCTAAGTCGTCGTCTGGGTTGTCAATGACCTGAACATCATGGCCATTCTCAACAATGATCCTTGGAAGGTCTTGGTGCAATTGTCCAAAATGAAAGGTCTGCACATTTAATTCATTATCAGACGGGAAATTAACGCCGAAGACAGCAGGATGATTCATCAATGATTTCCCTATCGCCCTAGAATCACTTCCTTTGATGTGAATAGTGTGTGGAATTTGGTCCAATCGTTCACGGATTGCATGCAAATTTCCTAAGGCAAGGAGTTTGCCGTGATGGAGAATAACGATTTGTTCAGTAACACGTTCAATCTCAGTCAGAATATGACTGCTGACGAGAACCGTACAACCCGACTTTCCAAGTTCTCGTATCACATTATTGATTGTTGTTCTCGCAAGGGGGTCGCATCCTTGTAACGGTTCATCGAGGATAATCAATTCAGGCTTATTGACAAGGGCGTGAGCAATCTTTGTTCGTTGCCTCATCCCTTTTGAAAATCGTCCGATTTGCTTGTTCGCCACATCAAGTAAGCCAACGAAATCAAGTACTCGCAAGGCTTCTTGCTCTGCTTCAGCTTTGGTCATGCCAAATAATCGTGCAAATGTTGAGACGAATTCAAGTGCCGTCATCCAATCATACATTTTTTCATGTTCAGGAACAAAACCAATTCGTGCATATGGAGATGGATTCTTCCACGGGTCTTCACCAAAGAGCCGAATTGTTCCACTGTTGGGTTTGAGTTTACCCATCAAGAGTTTGAACAGTGTTGATTTGCCTGCACCATTTAGTCCCAGTATGCCTGTAACACCACCTGATAGACCGAGAGTGACATTTGACAAAGCATGGATTCGACCGTACACCTTTGAGACGTTTTCAAGATATACGATAGGCAATTGCTGGTTTGAAGGATTCATTCACGTGTCACCTCCATTGAACTTACTCGATTCGCAAGAATGTAGAGAGAAACACCGTTCATGAGGATCAGCGAAACAAATGACCATGTCCATGAGTATTGTGTATAACTCACTTGTGTTCCAATCAATGCTTGACCAACATGGGCAAGACAGTCATATGGTGACAATAGATAGAGGATATCCCGTTCAAACAATCGGGAGATGATACCAGCGATGGTCTTCGTTCCAAACAAGAGGGCAAGCAAGCCTATACCTGGAAAAAAACGCCCTCGAGAAATGGATGACATTGCAAGTCCTAAACTAGTGTATGTAACGACGAGAAAAACACCTGCAAGCAAGCCTGCTAAGAAAATTGGAAACGTATCTACAATCCATGCCCAACCACGGCCCATCGCAATAATTTCACTGAAATAGTATAGAAAATATGTGCCGAGAATGATGAGTGATTGAATGAGTGCAACTGAAATAAACTTCATTGCTGTATAGTCAAATCGTGATATTGGCCTCGAGAAATACAACGCTGAGGTTCCATGATGACGGTCCTCGGATATGACACCACCGACAAGCAATGCTGTTACAACAGGATAGTACAGGATATTTCGAGGGAAAAATCCGAGGTTGTGTCCATACAAATTGTTGCGATTTACACCCCAAAACTGATGCAGTTCTGAAGAGCCGAGAACACCAGACAACAAGGTAAGTCCAGCATCGGTCAGTGAAACGATAAAGACAATCACGAGAAAAATTCGTGTTGGCATGCCCCATGGCCTGTATCCTTTACGAAAAATGCCAAACAGATGATGACGTAAAATAGCCCAATTCCTCATCCATCGTGGATTGAGCGTCCCGTTCCATGGTTTGTAATCTTGATCAAATATCTCACCACTTTTTGGCAAGGTGGCAGCAGCAACGTCCTCCGTTTCATCACCAGTGCTTGAACCCCAAGCAGAAGTTAAACGAGTTTTTCCAGTCACAGGAGCACTCGCATCTTCTCGCAACAATTTCACCCCTGCTGTAGTTCCTCGGGTGCGTCAACACGTCGAGCTGCGACCGGTTGGCCAAGCAAATCATCGCTTGACTTTACGCTATATCCCAAACTTTCCATTATTGCAACAAAGAGATCTTCTAGTGACGCCTCATATTCATGCATTCGTCGAATTTGTGAGCCAACATCGGCTGCCGCACGAAGAATCGCTGAGGTCATCTCATCGCCCTCCTGTGTTATTCGCATGATCCTACCTTCCCGACGAACTTTGAACCCATCATCTTTCAGTCGCTGTTCAAGTTGTGTTGCCTTTCCCCAAACATGAATTTCAATTTCCTTATCGATTGCTTTCAAATCTTCGATTTTTCCTTGAGCCGCCAATTTGCCTTTGTGCAAGAGAAGAATATTCTCACAAACCCGTTCAACATCTTCCATGAGATGGCTTGCCATCAAAACTGAACGATTCCCTTCATCGACCATGAGTCGTAATGTGTTGATCATGAATTCCCTTGAATTCGCATCAAGTCCGTTTGAAGGTTCATCGGCAATCACAAGGTTTGGGTCATGGATAATCGCACATGCAAGTTTTGTTGCTTGCTTCATACCTGTGGAGTAGCTCTCAATTTCACGATATCGTTGCTCACCAATACCGACAAATTGTAGCGTTTCATGTGCTCGTTGCATAGCAACAACGGGATTCATGCCGAGTAATTCACCGGTGTATTTGACTTGATGAATACCATCCATACCTGGATTTAACGCATCATATTCTGGCATGTAGCCAACATGACTCCGAATTTTCTCTCCTTCGGTTCGAACATCATAACCTAGAACAGTTCCATCACCTTCTGTGATTTGTATCAAACCAAGAATGGTCTTTAGGAACGTCGATTTTCCTGCTCCATTTTGACCAAGAAGTCCTGTTGCTCCGTGTGCAACTTGTACATTCAACTTCTCCAAGGCAACGTGTGGACCATATGCCTTGGTGAGGTTTTGTGTTTGAATGACAAATTCTTTCTCCATTTGACTCTAGTCATCCGAGGTGGTTCAACCTATCAAGACTTAGCCCGAGGTGTTTGAATCGTGAAACGAACTCCGTACGCGAACGGCGACACCTTTTCTAAACATTCCAAACTCTTCTGACGAACATTGAGATAGACCATGGCCGATTAAGGTGCCATCTTGTTTGACAATGAGGACTTTGTCTCCGGGTGTGACCCATGAATCCGCGGAGGTGACAAAGCCGTGGAAGACATTTCTTCCTTTTTCGATAAAGGGCACAGCGTCATCAACAACACTAACTTTTGCGATGCCTGATTCAATACCGGTAAACAGCTCAGCGAGAGGGAATCCTTGGGGCGTTGGTCTATGACCATATTTGTAGCACTCCATCGCACCACGGTCTGTCAGGGTGATTCCGCCATCAGTAAGACGTGTGCTGAGTATATGGACTCCTTCGTGGTTGAGAACATTCTTCATTCGACCTTGCCTATTGTAAACGAAAGTACAATCGTTGAGCAACAGTTCCGCATCCTTTCTGTTCAAATTGAGTTCATAACATACTTTGTCAGCGATTTGTCGGCGGTAAATTTCCTCTGAGACTTTACCTTCTGAATTTTGGTAATCTGTAAAAGCCAAGGTATGCCCGGCATTTTCAAATGACTTGGTTAATTTGAAACATGAAGCAACATCGCTCGGGTCAAGAAACATGACCTCAGGGTTGGAAAAAGATAGCCTCGAAAGTTCTCGGTTGATATATTCGTTATCGATGGGATTTGAAATCATCCACGAGGGCGCGTCGGTGTGGGCAAATGGGTGGACATCTTCGAAGGCATAAGGTACAAGGCCAAGAGGTGTGAGAATGCAAAGTTCACAGGAATCGGTGTCAGCGAGTGCTGATGCCCAAGATCGTAAAGATTCACGATAAAGTCCTTTCAAGCCGTGAAAAATAACAACCTTTCTTTCGATTTTGGTTCGAGGTGACCATCGATTGTGAAGTCTTCGCCGTGCTTTGAGTACGTATGGTCGAGTGAATGTATCATGACCTCCCCACAAGACACCACCTGTTTTCATCGATTGCTGCCTCAAAATTAGATGGTCCCATGCATCCTCCCAAGACCCTCCATCGACATCCTTTGAAGGTGAACCTCCTGCCTGTCCATCGGAACGAATGAATTCTATGGATTGTGCATCAGGTGGGCTCTGTGGCGTGCTTGTGAGCCACAAAAATGCTTCACGCAAGGCGGGGTGTTGATGGCTTCGTCGTTCAGCAAGTTCCCATATCGTTCCATCATGTACGGCTTGTTTGCACCGAGAAATCTCTTGCAATGTGATTTCAAGGTTGTATCGTGCTAAACATTTTGTTCGCTCGTCGTCACTCAACTTCCGAACTTGTTCAGGTGTTTTATCATGAACTTCCAAGGTGATGATTGGCCAATGCACGAGTTTCTCCAACTTTTCAGTTCCCCAAGGTGTCAGGATACGACCATCACGTGCAAAGAGTGCATATGCTGCCGAATCAAACAAATCTGCCCCCAATGCAATAAGCATAGGAAACAGCATGGGATGGCCACAGCCAAACATGTGGACAGGACGATCTTTGGGGAGGTACGGAATCGTTGCCATCATAATTTGAACAAGTTGTTTGTAGTTGTGCTGCTCCATGATGGGTACAATACCACCTATGGGATGGACTGCAAACGGATATTCGGCCATTTTTACCGCAGACATGGTTCTCAAATTCTTGAAAATCCCTCCTTGGATTGGACCGTTCAACATTGTCCTGCCTGAAGCATCAATGCTTTCCTGAGCTCGCTTAATAGTGGTATCAATGCATTGTTTTACCTGTGCAGGACTCATATCAGGTCGAGAAAATTCATCGAGCATGGTTGCAATATCAACACCGATCTTGTTTTGAAATGCAACAATTTCTTCTGCTCCAACATCAATGTCACCATAGACATAGGACTGGAATGTTCCAGAGTCGGTCATGATAACTCCGGGGAAATTGAGCAAATCATGGACGCCGTGTTCAAGTGCGTGTGATTTGAGATGTTCATGTTTTGAAATGACATAGGAATTGGTAATCAGGGCTTGAATACCGTATGCATCCCACATTTCTCTTGGTGCAATCGTCTGAATGTTGGGGTTCACGACGGGAAGTAATGCGGGTGTCTCAAGAGGGCCATGGTTTGTGTGAAGAACGCCACAGCGAGCCCAACCGTCACGTTGAGTGAGTTCGAATTTGCCGAGATCTTGCTCTCTGCAAGGTTTTGGGTCTTTTCGACCACCTTGCTGCCAAGCCACCATGCTCTTGCGCTGTCGGTTGTTTTTTTAGTCCTATTTCCAAACGGGTCGAAAACAGCATCGTTGAGCACATTGACAGATGTCAAACGTGAAAAATAACGATTTTACACGAATTCAACGTTGCCGTGTGCCAAAATGAATTCTCGACCAAGTTCATCAAAAGTATCGAGTAAGGAGGACGAAAATCGAATTCGCCAAATCTCACTGTCGCCCTCGAGGTCCCCTTTGATACCTTGCAGTGTACCAGGTGCAGCACCACAGGACAAACACGCACCTGTAAGGTCAAGGACAAAGTCGAGACCTTGTTCGGCTCGTTCGATGGCCTCGACACTCACTCCACCGCCATGTCCATCTAGAGCGGCACGAACTGGTCCAAGTCGAGCGAGTAAAGCATGAACAAGCGACTCTGATTCAAGGAGGTCATTCAACTTCATATTGCGAAGGCGATCTTCTTCCTGAACATCGACGGATTCATTGATTCGACGGGTTGCTTCTTCCTCCATTGCTTGCTTTGCTTGGGCGGCGTAGAAGGCAACCAAATCATCTTCTTCCATGGTAAAAGCAAGAGGTTCTCATCTATCAAGTCTATGACCTGCAGGAAAATGGTCACCTCGACGATACTACAACCCTAAATAAAGGAGCATCTGCAGGATGAATTGAGGAAGATGAGCGAAGAAGTCCTGCGAATTGAAAATCTCCACGTTTCTGTGGAAGGTGTGGACATTCTCAAAGGCCTTACCATGACCATTCACAAAGGTGAAATTCATGCGATTATGGGACGAAATGGTGCAGGAAAATCGACTCTTGCGAACGTCATCATGGGTCATCCAGCATATGAAATCACCAAAGGTTCCATCCATTACATGAACAAGCCACTTGATGAATTGGAAGTTTTTGAGCGAGCACGTGCGGGTATGTTTCTCTCGTTTCAATACCCAGCTGTGATTCCAGGCGTGCAAGTTGGGACCTTTCTCAAAAAATCAACTCAAAGCGTTCGTCAAACAGAAATATCTGCGCGAGATTTTCGAAAAGAATTGAAGGAAGCGATGACCATGCTCAACATGGATAGATCGTTCTTGAGCAGATATGTCAATGATGGATTTTCTGGCGGAGAAAAGAAACGGCTGGAAATTCTCCAAATGCTTCTGCTCCAACCAAAACTTGCATTACTCGATGAAACAGATTCGGGCTTGGATATTGATGCCTTAAAAATCGTCGCAGAAGGCATCAATATGGTCGCTCCAAACGCAGGATGCCTCGTCATCACACACTACCAACGACTTCTTGACCACGTTAAACCGCATTATGTGCATGCCATGATCGATGGTCGAATCGTAGAAACTGGCGGGCCAGAACTTGCGACCAAACTTGAAGAGCAAGGCTATGATTGGTTAGAACAGCACATTTGAGGTGAAACAATGAGTGAACAAGCAAGGGATGCGGTAGGCGACTATCGGTATGGATTCCATGACCCTGAGCATGCCACTATTCGTTTCGACAAGGGCTTAAGCGAACAGGTGGTTCGTGACATCTCTGAATTGAAAGAAGAACCACAGTGGATGACAGATATCCGTGTCAAAGCCTTCCACCACTTTAACGAACGACCGATGCCAGACTGGGGGAATTGTAGCGAACTCAACAGCATCAAATTTGATGATGTCACCTATTTCCTTCGTTCGAGCAATCAAACAGAGAAGAGTTGGGATGATGTCCCTGAGGATATCAAAAATACCTTCAACAGACTCGGTATTCCAGAGGCTGAACAAAAATGGCTTGGTGGCGTAACTGCTCAGTATGAATCTGAGGCCGTTTATCACTCCATACGAGAAGATTTGGAAGCCCAGGGCGTCCTGTTCCTCGACATGGATAGCGGACTCAAGCAGTTTCCAGAGATTGTTCAACAATATTTTGGCTCAGTTGTGCCCTATTCCGACAATAAGTTCGCTGCGCTCAACACTGCGGTATGGTCCGGTGGTTCATTCATCTATGTTCCAAAGGGCGTCCATGTTGAAATGCCTGTGCAGGCCTACTTCCGAATCAATGCAAAGAACATGGGGCAATTTGAACGAACGCTCATCATCGCTGATGAAGGAAGTTCAATTCATTATGTCGAAGGATGTACTGCTCCAACATATTCAACAGACTCATTGCACTCTGCTGTCGTTGAACTCATCGCTATGAAAGATGCTAAAATTCGATATTCTACCGTGCAAAACTGGTCGAGCAATGTCTACAACCTTGTCACAAAACGTGGTGTAGCCTATGAAAACGCTACAGTAGAGTGGGTCGATGGAAACATCGGTTCAAAATTGACGATGAAATACCCTGCAGTACTCCTTCGTGGCGAAGGTGCTCACGCCGAGGTTATCTCAGTTGCATATGCAGGTGAAGGTCAGCACCAAGACGCGGGTGCAAAGGTCCACCACCTCGCTCCAAACACCACCTCGAACATTCTCTCCAAATCAATTTCAAAGAACGGAGGACGTTCGTCATACAGAGGTATGTTGCAGGTTTCACCAAAAGCTTCAGGTTGTCGCTCAAAAATAGTGTGTGATGCCCTCTTGCTCGATGAGCATTCACGTTCTGACACGTATCCAACCATGGAAGTTGCCAATTCCACTGCAGACCTTGAGCACGAAGCAAGTGTGTCAAAAATTTCCGGTGATCAGTTGTTCTATCTCATGAGCAGAGGATTCTCGGAAGAGGAAGCTATGGGGCTCATTGTCAACGGGTTCTTTGAACCATTCACGAGAGAACTGCCAATGGAATATGCGGTCGAACTCAACAAATTGCTTGAACTTGAAATGGAGGGTTCAATTGGATGAAGTATGCCGAAATGGCACCACCTCCTCGCTCTGAACACCTATGGCGATACACGCCATGGCATTGGATGCACCCATCAGACATTCACCTTGTTCCTGAGGCATTGCCAATCCGTTTTACAATAGATGAAGGCAGCCCCCTCGAGAGCACACCCTGCGCGCCTTCGGCATCCAATGAATACGCACGTGTATTTCTTCATGAAGTTGCGAGGACTAAAACAACGGTGGCGACCTCAACCGAAGGCCAGGTCTTGAATCTCTTTGGTGTGGCATCAGGCCATTTGGCATCAAGTCATCTTCATCTTGACATTCAACATGCTTCGACCATCATCCTCCATCTTTCAGGGGAGGCCGAATGGTGTGGTCTTCATATCACTGCAAATGTAAAGCGAAACACACACGCATCCTTTGCACTTGTCAATGAGTTGTCAAACACGACCACATATCTCGAATGTCAGGATTGGGAACTTGAACAAGACTCAAATGTCGAATTTGCGGGATTAACTATTGGTGGATTTCGAATCAAATCGGATGTTCGTTCCAACCTAAAGGCAAAGGGAGCGCACATGACACAGGCCATGTCAACGCATGGAATTGGGCAAAGGCACGCTGACCATCATGTTGAGATTCATCACTTGGAGGGGCACACAACATCAAACCTCTCGGCACATTCAGCATGCGATGATGAAAGCCATCTCGTTGCTACTGGCTTACTCACAATTGCAAAAGACGCAAACCAAAGTGACGCTGGTCAAGTGTTTCGAAATCTCTTGCTCTCGCCAAAAGCAAGGGCTGAATCACTGCCTGAATTAGAAGTCCTTGCCGACGATGTGTCTGCGGCCCACGGTGCTGCAAGTGCTCCAGTCGACGAAGACCAAATGCATTACATGATGTCCAGAGGATTTAGTCCCTCAGAAGCATCAGCACTTATCGTCGAAGGTTTTCTCACAGCAGCATTTGGCGACATCAAAAATTCACACATTATCGATGCCATTCGTACGAGACTAACCGTGCACCTTGAATGCCATATCAAGAGGTGATATGGTGAGTCTTCGAGATCAATTTCCAATCCTACAACGAAAGGTCAACGGTTATCCATTGGTCTACCTCGACAATGCCGCAACCACTCAGAAACCATCGGTTGTTATTGAAGCAATGAATGATTACTACACCACCTCAAACGCCAATGTTCATCGTGCGGTTCACACGCTTGCAGGTGAAGCCACTGATGGTTACGAGAGTTGTCGAACAGCACTAAAGCAACGATTTAACGCTGAATATGCTATTCTAACGAGTGGAACGACCGAAGCCATCAACCTTGTTGCACATGCTTGGGGTAGAGCAAATTTGCAAAAAGGTGACGTCATTGTCCTTACAGAAATGGAACATCACTCTGATATCGTACCGTGGCAAATGCTTGCCGAAGAGCGTGGAGTTGAACTTCGATATGTGCCTGTGACAAAACAATTCACACTCGATATGGAAGCATTTACCTTCGCCTTGGAGGGTGCTAAATTAGCGTGTGTCGTTCACACATCAAATGTTCTTGGCGTTCGAAATCCTCTCGAAGACATCATTGAACTATGTCGTAAAAACGGTGTCCGAATCCTTATCGATGCCGCCCAAGGTGTGCCTCACACTCATCTTGATTTTGCAGACTTCGGTGCAGATTTCGTCGCTTTTTCCGCTCACAAAATGTGTGGGCCTACCGGCATTGGAGCCCTCCTCGTACAGCCAGATGTGTTCAAAGAAATGCATCCTTTCATGGGCGGTGGAGATATGATCGAAAACGTGAGTATTGAAGGTTCAACATATCAAACCAATGAGCACAAATTTGAGGCAGGTACACCAAGAATCGCAGAAGCAATAGGTTGGAAAGCAGCTCTCGATTGGCTCAATACAATCGATATTGAATCTGAGCATGAACGGTTGCTCCTCATTGCAAAATATGTAGCTGACGAATTGCGTCAAATGGGTGTAGAGGTGTATGGACGACATGAACAACAAGATTCTGCTGTTGTTTCATTTACCCATCCAACAATCAACAGTGAAGATATAGCCCATCTCCTCGATGCTCGAGGCTTCGCCGTACGAACTGGCCACCATTGTGCCCAACCTCTTCTCCAGCGACTTGGTTTGTTGGGTACAGTGAGAGCCTCATTTTATGTCTACAATACCATGGATGAAGCGGAACAATTCATCGCCGAAATGAAAGATATTGTGGAGAAATTTGCATGAAATATCCGTCTCAATTGTCCGAACTCATCGAAGAGTTTCAAGACATAGAAGACAAACGTGAGCGTCTTGAATACCTGTTTGAATTTGCTTCCGAAGTCAACGAACTCCAACGTACCGATTGGACGGAAGACACAAGGGTTCGTGGTTGTCAATCTGAAGCCCACATTCGCGTACACGTCAACAATGGAATTGTACATTTTGAAAGCGCAGCCGATGCCCAACTTGTCCAAGGATTGATGGGCATTCTCACAATAGCAATCCATGGACAAGAAACAGGAGTCGTTTTGGACCTCACACCTGAATTTGCCATGGAGATGGGGATTCTCACCACCCTTTCTCCAAGCCGTTCGAATGGATTTCGAAACATGTTTGATAAAATTCAACAAGAAGTAAATGATGCATTGAGATGAGACTATGAGCACGAAAGAAGAAGTAATGAGTAAACTCGATACCGTCGAGGACCCAGAATTGCACCTATCGATTGTTGAATTGGGACTTGTCTACGACGTTCGATTTGAACAAAAAGAGGGGAAGCATCACGCTGAAATCGACATCACATTGACTTCACCAGGGTGCCCTGCAGCACCTGAAATTATGGCTGCAGCACATCGTGCAGCACTCCAAGCAGATGGTGTTGAATCTGTCCACATTAATTTGGTATGGTCACCAAGATGGGACCCCAAAATTCACGCAACAGAAGATGCAAAAATGGACATGGGCATTTGGGATTAATTACCAAATAAGCGGAATGAAACTTGCCAACAACATGAGTGCTGGAATGATGACAGCCTCGGTTGTACTTCGCAATCCGCCGAGAAGTGCAAATTCTGTACCTCTGGAAAGTTTTGCTTGCATTCCCTCAAGTTTGTTACCACGCATGATAATGTTTGCAGACCCGATGGTCGTGTCAAGACCTTCTTCCTGTTCATCCAAAGTTCTCTTCTCAACTGTACCTAATGCGTACACTGGGTCCCCGGAACAGAATGCATGAACTGTCCATCGTCGCTTCCCAATTCGCCATGAATCGAGTTCATCACCAGAATTCATGTCTTTCCAAGACGTTGCGTCAACAAGAATTCCACCAGAACCGTCGTGAAGAATGAACTTCGACCAGTCTTCACCCGAATCGACGAGATGCCAGCTACACGATTCCTTACCTTCACTGTCCCTTGTGCAGCGCTCCTCCTCCTCTTTCCATTGGTAACCAACAATACCATCGAAGGCTCTTCCTCCGATCGATAAATGATGCGTCGGCGTATAGGGTCGAACCTGTCCTACGAGTTCAGCGGAGCCGACCGCGACACCACGAACTGTACTCGTTGGTGTATCGATAATGTTGTGCAGTAATTTCCACTTCCTTACTGAAGAAAAAAACCATACGAATGCAAAAAGGATTAACGCAAATTTACCAAATGTGCCAAAAAGATCTCCAAAAACGTCGGTATCCCTTGCATTAAGGTCAGAAATCAGCCAGACACTGAACAACACGAACAAACCTCCATTGAGGCTGTAGAGTGTTAGTGTAGCAGCCTTTGGCGTCCCTATCCTTCTTGGATGCTCAGGAATGAGAATTCCATCTCCATCGGGCCCATATTTTGATGGTGCCCAACTTTCCATTGTTGGTGAGGAAAGAATCCAATCCTTATCATCGACTTTTCGAGTTGTTGTCGTGGACATAGAGTATCCATTGCCATCATAAAGCACAGAAGGCCGTGCTTCACGTGCTTGTTTGAATTCTCGAATATCGTTTGCTAATGAAGTTGGCGTGACGAGCATCAAAATCAAACTACCAACGATGCATAACAACATCGAAGTTCGTTGAGTATTCTCCCTTTGCGTCACCTCTGGTAAATCCAAACCCATTTCAGAAAATGAGAGCACAGAGAAGGTAGATTCCTGTTTGAGAATGAATAAGTTCAATCGATCACCTTCTCGAATATCATCAAAACATGAATCACCAACAAAATGTTCAACATCGAGATTATGGCGACCAATTTCTGCAACGAATGTTTCTGAGCCTATTGAAAAAACGATGGTTTCGTCCATCACAACTTTGTGATAACTGGTTTCACCTTCACTGTTCGTCGTACAATATCGATGCATGAGAACTCCGGTTGAAATCTCGGCAGATGTCACAAAATAGGCACCCTTCTCACCATCAAATCCCTTGCCTAAGGCAGATTCTGCAAAATCGGCCTGTACGAATTCTGTTTCACCTTTTATGACTTGAGCATCTTCAGTTTGAATGACATCAGGAATGGATAAACTAAAGATGAAGAGAACGATAGAACTGAGGAAAAGGAGCATTGCAATGGCGAAACCGAACCATCCGAATCTGTGCGGGAGTGTAAATTCAAAAAATCGATGCTGAATGGTGGATTCTTGCAATTTTTGAATGTCGCCTTCCATGTGTTTTGCATATATACAATTCATTTAAGTCAATCTTTGGATATTTTATTAGAAATTACTTTTTCATCGAGAACCCAATATACGAAAGACGAGTCGGGGGGTCATGGGCAGAAACACTGTGTTCGTCACACTTCTTTTGCTCACCTTACCAATGACTGGCTGTATCGATCCAAATGAAGATGCAGTTGTCGCTCCATCAATCGATTTCCCTGAACTCGACGATGAGAATCTAGTCCTTCAAGTACCGAGAGGTATTGTTTCCTCGTTTGATATTGATTCAAAAACAAATTTCGAAGTCATCCCGGGACCAGCAGTCTATCTTCTCGATGAATTTGGTGTTCACCGGGTGGGCATGCTTGAGTTTGAAAAAGCAACAACTGCTGTTCAATTTTTAGCACTCGACACCCTTCATCCATCGAGTCACCTTCTCATCCGAAGTGGCCAAATTGAATTCAATATCACACTCGAATTTGTCGATGAAGGCCTTGGCATTGTTGATGGTGAACGTGCATACGACACCATTGACTACATCACATCAAATTACAACAATCGTTGGTGTGCGAGTGCATCACTGCATGAAGGAGGACAAAATTATGAAATTGCAGCAGAAGCAATGGCTGAAGATATGCGAGAAATGGGCTTTGATTTCGTCGAGGTGACCCGGTATGAAGACGACCCCGACCAACTCAATGTCGTCGGATACAATTGGGGCCGGACGAATCCTGATGAATACATCGTGGTCGGAGGTCATTTCGACATTGCCTATGTCTTTACTCCTCCAGGGGGTGGAACCAACGAAGGTGCGAATGATGACACCTCCGGCTCAACTGTTTCACTCGAAATGGCACAAGCACTCGCTACAATGGAATTTGACCATACCGTCGTGGCTGCTTTGTGGGCATGTGAAGAAGAGGGACTGCTTGGAAGCCTTGCTTATGTTGAACATTTGCCAGAAAATGTATCAGTGAAGGCTTACATGAATTTCGATATGGTCGCCCTGAACTATCCAATCATACCACCGCCAGGTTACGGCCCATACGAACTCTCCATCAGCATAGCAGGTGCAAACGAAGAACGAATGAATCGAATGATCGATTGGGTTGGCACAACGATTGAGGACGATTTGGCATACGAATGGACAAACTCGAACCGAATTTTCTGGCAAATTGCTGAATCCTGTGCATCAGACCATTGTGCCTTCTTTTCAGCAGGCTATCCAACATTCAACTTCTTTTCACCAGGTGGAGAAATCTCATTTTGGCAAGAGTGGCATTCGCCTTCTGACACCCTTGAATTCATGACGCTCAAAGCGGGAGGGCAACCACAAATGGCAAGTGGTTTCAATACACTTGTATGGATATCGCTCGCCCTTTTTATCCAAGTTGATAATGCCGATGATTTCTATGGTAACTGGTACGAGGAATAAGAATCGTCAATGCAATTCATGCCAATGCTTGCTTCAACCGTTGAAATCTAAACCTATGTTCACTATTGAAACCAAACTGTTATTGAGAACTCAAGATGCGTTTCTAGCATGGCAGGTACTCATTCAGGACCAGATTTACTCTTTGGATTCCCAACAATTTTCTTTGGTACGTTAGCCATTGCTGGTGGCCTTGGATACTTTTTCAATAAAAAATTGGGCCAACTCCCTAAAATTGGTGACAAATATTACGATGTCATTGTTTTGGCACTTGGATTGTGGTGCTTGGGCGGATTACTCATTGATTCATTTGCACATATTTCAGGCACAGTTGATGATACATTCTTCACGCCATGGCACGCTATTTGGTATTCAGGAGCAACTGCTTACGGAGCGTACATATTTTATGTCCTGCTTCCGGATGAGGGAATCTCTCACATGATTCGCAATCCATTTGAGTCACTGAAAGGAATTGAGCCACAACACAAACCCGGTGTATACGGCATCATTCTTTTCGGTATATCTGGTGTTGGCGATATGATTTGGCACGAAACATTGGGTGTTGAAAGCAGCCTCGACATCTTGTTGTCGCCAACACATATTGGCCTCTTTATTGGACTCATCATGTCAGTGAGTGCACCGGTCTGGTCATCGTGGGCAGACCTCAATTCAGGAACAAAGGGATTGACATCACAAATGCTGCTTGTTTTCGGAATTGGTGCGGCATGGAGCGTTATTTTGTTGATGTTCCGATTCGCAAATCTTTGGGTTGCACCGATAGAATCGTTCTGCTATAGCAGTCAACTCGACTTTTGCAAAAATGATAGTTATGAAGATGCATTGTCAATCGGCCTACAATCACTGTATGTACAAGCTGGAATCACATCAGCCATGCTAATCATTTTCTTACAGCGTTGGGAACCCGCACGTGGCTCGATGTTCCTCATTCTCACCTTCCATACAGTTGGCCTGTTTGTCTACACTGAATTTGATTGGAACGTCATCTACATGGGGCTTGTTTGGGCAACCATTGTTGAATTCGCCATACCAATGTATCACAAAGTCGGAGCAAAAGTGTACATTCCATTCATTGTTTCAACCCAAGTGATTGTGTTACTGGCCTCATGGTATATTCGTGCGAGCGACATATCCAACGTGACATATTGGACTGAAGGAAACGACCTCCATGTCCTACCATTCGGCTGGACGATACATTCCACGATTGGTTCTGTTGTCATCTGTGCTGCAATTGGTTGGCTTGCAAGTATTATTGGTTTTCCACCAAATACACCAGGAGCCAACATTGAATGATGTATTGTTTACATCAAACGAAAGAATCAACATTAGGAATTGCGGAAATATCTTTGAAACGAACATGTCGTTCTGATAAGAACTTTTCATGAGATTCGACCATTCGTGATATTGATTTTTCTAGAGATTTTTGTGAAAGTATAATCTCTCCCTCAGAATTGTTTTGAGCTGAAATGAAATGTGCTTGTTTGATTAAATCATGAATATGTGACCCTGTGAATCCAATACGTGGGAACATATCGCAAAGGATATCCAAATTGACATTTTTCTCCAGGGAACAGTCAAGTAGTCGAAGAGTCAACAACTGCCTCAATTCCTCTCGGCTTGGGTATGTATAATCGATACGAATATCGAATCGACCAGGTCGATTGACTAGAGCCCAATCCAAGTGCTCTGGATGATTGGTGGTTGCGATTGTTATGACGCCTTCGTTGTTCTCAATTCCATCAAGTGCATTAAGTAAAGCTGACATACCTACACCTGATTTATGTTCATCCCTTTGACCACTAATAAGAAGAGCATCGATGTCTTCCAATACAAGTACAGTTGGTGAATATTTTTGTGCAAGTTTAAACAAACCTTCGACATTGTTATGCAATGATTCTGTTGTTGCGAAAATAGCTGTGCAATCTGTTTGAGAAATAATGGCGTCCAATGTCATAGATTTTCCAACTCCTGGTGGTCCAGCTAAAAGAATTCCTCGACTTGTATCAATACCTTGAGTTTTTAATCGTTCAGCATTCTCAAGTAATGAGAAAACATTGTCCTGTAGCAGGTCAATCTTATCTGATGAGATTACCATTTGATCGAACACTCGACCTTTTGGAAGAATTTCTACAAAATCACTGCTAAATTTGGAATTTTTGAGCAGGCCATGTTGACTTTGATACTGTTCAAAAGATGTGCGGATAAATTCAACCAATTCTTTTGCCTCAGAACCGTGAGAAGACTGTCCATTGAAATCTCGGACTTGGTTATAGACTTCTTGCCCTACCATCCACCTAATTTCTCCACCTGAGTGGTTACTGAAATATGCATTCATTGCGATTCTCATTTCATGGCCTGAAAATGGACAATTTGGATGATACAAAAATACATCTTCCATGGTGGAATATCGGATGGTTTTACCATTCCAAGAAAATGTTTGATACCTTGGCTCAACACGTTGGGATTCCAAAGTTGAGGTCCGCTTCAAGATTTGATATCCGATTGAATCGAGAAAATTGAAAAAGTCACAATAGAGAATTTTGTATTCATGCCCTGCACATCCAATGCTCTCAGTTTCCATTTTCAAGCCTAACCAATTCTCTTGATCATAAATTTCAAGCATATGATGTTCCTTTTTTGCATTCTTTGCCCACATTGGAATACCGTGCACTGGTTTGTTCGGCAGTGATGCATCAGTGATGATATGTTGGTCCACATCTGAAAGATTCAATGAAGTGGGTTGTCCAAATTGGAACAAAGAGATGGTTTTGCTGAACTGGTTCAATGCTTCGAGCACTTGAGTTTGCTTGTCACGGAAATGTTTTGTCTCCACCCCTTCTTTGAAAGCTGGAAGATTTGATGACCACATTTCTTCTAAGATAACTGAAGTCTTCTCTTTGTTATTTTTAGCAACATCAATGGATTCTTGCACTTTGGTCCATTCATGATTAATTTCCTCAGAATGTTTTCCCATAGCAATGAGAGACAATTTCATTTGAACAAGTGTTTGAAGCACGCCATGTAAGAAGACATCAAAAAAGTCCTTCTGAGAGGGTTGTTCACGCACTACGTCAAGTGTTGAAAGCAATTGCATTGCATCATGTTCAATGTTTTTCAAATCTGTTTCGATTTTGAAATCATTTAGATGTAATTGTTCAGTGAAGTCGCTCCAGGGTCCATTTGCTTGTATTTTTGATACTTCTATCAGTTGTTGGTTGAATTCTTTCAAAATATCTTCAATGTTGTTCCACTCTTCAGTCGGATGACTTAGGAGTGCGTTTAATTTCTCACACAACCCGCTAACACAATTCCGTACCTGTTCTATCTCATGCCTAGTTTTTTCCATAAACGTTCCATCGACCTCCCCTATATTAAGGGGTTGGACAATTGTCAGACCGTTGTCTATTCCCATTTCTGCTCACCACCTTTACATCGCCTACAGAGAAATCGTTCTTGTGTGCGGATCCCATCAAAGATTCGTACGCCGCAATTTTTGCAAATGTCTTCGCGCATAGAGATACAAATATGACAATAACCACTTGTGGTAGGTGCACCACATCTTCTGCAGCCTAACATAGAACTATGAATGATTTCAAGAGTATTTAAACTGACCATGAGATTTACCACCCTATGAGAAAGAAATCTAGATTCGAATTTCATCATCAATATTACAAACGTACATTTCGTTCACTGTCTGTTGTTCGCCACATGGAATTCTGATCGTTGAATGTGCCTCCCATGTCTTGGAATACAAATGGAGTGATGTTCATTTGATTATTGCTTGGAGAATGAGCACCAGCGTTAGCACAGTAAGCTGGAAGTTTAAATTTTCCAGTTTGACCTGGTTGAATTTGAATCCAAACATCATCATTGACGACAAGATTTTGATATCCGTTCCATGTCACTTGCTCAAACATTGCACCTTTTGGAACAATCATTTTGACCACATCGCTCCCTGGATTATGAATGTCCATATGGATGGCGTCGGCTCTGTTGTGTCCGTTTCCAACAATGTTTTCAATATAGACTTGACCAGTTTTTGCAGCATGATAAAGGCTGTCTGTTCTTGAAGAGAAAGTCATATTCAGTGCAGCAGGAGAAAACATGGCTGTGGTATTTTCTCGTACACTTCGTAGATGAGAAAACTGAGCAAGCAATTGTGCTCCGCCTATGCATTTGTTATCATCAATTTCGAGTTGAGGGTACAATTCAAGTGCCTTTTCATGGTAATAATCTCGATGATCACCTGACACATGGCCAATCAATGTTGATTCTTTTCGGTTTGTTAAGATATCGAGTGGTGTGTCTTCTTGGTGAATTTCGGCTATGATAATATCCTGAATGCATCCTTCTGAAATTGGATTGCCATACTCATCAAATGTGATTTCCCGCATGGACCTTGGTGGAACTTGTACGGTTATTGATTCACGACTAACTACACCTGAATTTCCAAGTGATTTCCCTCTAGGGATGGTTATTGTTTGTGGTACTGGGGTTGGGTTTTTTGCTACATAAATTATATTCATAATATCACTTCCTCTGTTTTTTCTCCTCCTCGATGAATGAAAAGGCGAAGGTCATGGCGAAATCTATTCTTAACAAATGAACAGGCTTGAATGAAACGATTGAGGCAATGTTGCCAAGGTTCATGATTTGGGTCAATATCATGACATGGTGTATCTCGTCTGTCAAGCATCATATTGATATCTTGATGACTGAGAAATTGCTGTTGGCTGAAGCGTGGCTCATATGGTAAAAATATACGCACAGTGCCATGACGACCTTGCTGAAATGTACCCAAATTTGAAGCATCATCTAAATTTTGACAAACAAATGATGGTCCTGCAATGAGGGCGGGGTCCATCCATATTCTACCCTCGTTCATCACATCATGCCTCTCACCTTCATTTGAAATTTGGACACTAGGTCTGCATGGATCTCGTTGAGGTGGCAAGAATCCATGAATCCATAATTCATCATACACTTTAGATGTAGGAGAACCTGGAATACAATTCACTGATTCCTCTCTTCGAAGGTTTGATTCTCGGTTCAGTAAAGATGATCCTGTAGTTGGTGCTCGCAAACTGTCAATGAGTGTATGCAAATTCCTAACGAGTTCATCATGCTCAAAGACAGTAATGTCCTGATTTAACATCATCATACTGATGGTTTGCATAAGATGGGCTGCTTGATGGCTATCTAGCCCTGCGACATAAGCCATTGTCATTTGTTTCAAATGTGCTACGATTTGACCACCTGCGGTATCTCTTCGGATTTCTACAGCATCCAGTCCTAAACCAATACTTTGACCTATGTGTTGTGCATCGTTTTTGAGTTTGCGTATTTGTTCTTCAAGTTGTTCATCTTGTAATGTTAAATTTGGTTCAAGGTCTTGAGCATACAAGACCAATTGTCCATCGTCATCAATAACATATGCACTGTTATTTTCTATCATTTCTCGTGCTTTCTTACTTTTTCTTCCCACTCCGGCATAAATTACTGTGCCAGATTCATCAAATAATTTTCCCATTTTATCACCGAGTTGGTGTAACAAAACTCACCCCTTATAAAGAATGAATTTTAATAGATTTAATTCAGTATTTCCAAAAAATACTTTTCTTCACCTCGTGAGTGAAACGAACAGCCTACAAAACAAAGAGAGGTACAGGATGGATCATCTTAACCGCATCTGTGTTGGATGAATTACATCTTAGACCATGGACCAACGCTTACGAGCACCTCAATTCGAAATATTACCAAGCATGTCGTTTCGAAGAAATTTGGCCAACTATATGCCGAATACTTATGAGTAGGCCAATTTCAGATAAAAACAGCGAGCGTTCTTTTTGGTGTTGTTTTGATGAAGTATGAATTAATGTGTTTGAAGACAAATGAGCGCCTCACCGACGACTACACCCTACATCACACGGACAATGCTTTGCTCCAAACTCAGTACGGGGTACCACTTGAATTGAACGAAGATGCCAAAGGAGTTTGGCAATTCGAAGATTGGCTGCCTGTTTCGGATGCAAATGAATTTGTAGCAGGCACAGTGACATACAAAGCCGATGAATTAGGAGAAGAATTGGGCCTATCCAATCTTTGGGTCGCCTTCCATGGCTATTGGCCGGAAAAGGGAGGCTTGTGCCCAACTGGGAGTTTCAAAGACATGGAAGCCGTTCCCACAATTCAGCGCCTAACTGACCACGATGGCAAAGGGCTGATTTGTGCGAGCGCTGGAAATACTGCTCGAGCATTTACACATTTTTGCGGCCTCTCAAACATTCCACTCATTGTAATCGTAGGGCGGGAACACGCTGATAGAATTTGGGTACGGCAAAATGTCATGACCAAAAGCGTTCGACTTGTCGTTGTAGAAGATGGAGAATACAGCGATGCCAAAATCCTAGCAAAGCAACTCAGTGAATATCTCGAAGGTTGGCAGTTAGAAGGTGGGGTACATAATGTCGCCAGGCGTGATGGTATCGGTTCATTAATCATTGATGCAGCATACACCATTGGATCGTTGCCTGACCATTATTTTCAAGGAATAGGTGGAGGGCCTGGACCAATTGGGGTTCACGAAATGGCTGAACGATTGGTTGAAACAGGTCAGTTTGATGGACCAGTTCCGCAACAGCATGTTTCACAAAATATTGAACACAGCCCAATCCATAATGCATGGCAAGCTGGCCGAGACCATTTGCTTCCCGAAGATTTTCCAAAATCCGAGGTCGATGTATATTCTGACTACCTCCTCAACACAGCTCCTGCCTATGGTCAAGTCGGTGGAGTTCATGATATTCTCGAAGCTTCGAATGGAAACACTCATGCAGTTGAGAGAGAGGATGCAGAAGCGGCAAAGGCACTCGTTGAAGACATTGAAGGAATCGATATCATGACCCCTGGTGCAGTAGCGACGGCCAGTCTCCAACAGGCAATAGAATCAGGCGATGTTGGTGTGGATGATTGTATTCTGCTGAATATTAGTGGCGGTGGTACTGAACGACTGAAGGAAGAAATCGAGACCCGCACCGTTCAACCATGGCTGCGAGTATCCAAGCAGAATGGTGCAAAAGCTGTATTCGATGCTCTAGCCGAAGAACATTGAATATGAAACAGAGGTCTTTCTCATTCAAGTGTCAAATTTTTCAGTTTTCCCATTTGATCCAAGGTTGGCCATTCTGGATTCGATGGTAATGCACACCGCTACCTTCTGGATATTTTATACAAGAACGGAGCCCTTGAACGATTGAGTATTTCGGAACCCAGCCCAGTCCGCGAAGTCGATTGGAAGAGATATTGCTCCTCTGGATTTGACCGAACCTGTCATCAATAAATTGAAGTTGAGGTGTTTTGTTGGTGATTGTTGCAAGGATGTCAATCAGCTCGAGGACACTCACTTCGTCTTCTCCTGCGACGTTAAACACGCCGTTTTGTTTGGATTCAAGGATACATAGAATACCTCGAGCAACATCATCCACATGGGTATAGCATCGGGTTTGTTGACCATCCCCATGAATATGAATGGCCTCATCATTCAGCAATGCACGCAGGAACACACTAGTAGCCAACGATGGTCTCATATCTGGACCGTAAAACGTGGCCAATCGAAGAATACAATGCTTGTCGAGATAATCTCCGAGGAGTGATTCTGCAGTAACTTTTGACGAGGCGTACACTTCGGTCGGTGCAAGTGGGGCGTTTTCATCCGATTGTTCGTATCCGTTGTTCCCGTATGCGCAAACTGTTGAGGCAAAGAGGAGGCGAACATTGTGTTGGTTGCATGCATCTAAGACCAACCGAGTAGCTTCAACGTTGATGCTCTGAGTTCGTTCTGGATTCTCTTCTGCGATGTACAAATCTGCAATAGCAGCCAGGTGAATACATGCATCAACTCCGTCAAGGGCATCATTCAATTGCTTCTCATTGAGAACATCGTGACCGAGTTGGAGATCGTAGTGAAGTACGGTGTGTTCGGTTTGTGCTTCAAGCAACTCGCACAACCTTCGACCAAGGAATCCCTCAGAACCTGTGACGAGAATCTTCATGCTAATTCTCCTCCACCAATCATAACTTGTCGACTATCATCATAGGTTCGTCGCTCAGTTAAACACTGGATAAGTTCTTCAGAAGTCCACGTTTCTACAGTTTCCTTGTCCTCTTGAATTTGTGAGAGTTTGGTTGTCAAGATACGCACAACTTCTGGTTGAAAAATACGAAATGTAACACCTTCAATGTTAATTCTGCGTGGAGGATGGACAGCATCATGCGATGTTTCAACGGTGAATAATAAGCCTTCGAATCGTATTCGGTCCTCCTTTTCGACATAACCGAATACCTCGACCAAATCGCCTTCCTCCGAAACGAGTTCCGCCTTTTGACAACCGGTCAAAAAACATGCATTACTTCTCCAAGAGTAGCCCAAGTCGCGTGTGAGGATATGCAAACCTTTTGCAAAATCATTGACAGGCACGAGCAGATCCAAGTCACTATGATGACGGCGCTGGACACCTACACACCCATCCACGCTCCAACCTCCAAACACGATTGGTTCCAAACCATACGAATCTAGGGTACTTAGAACTTTAGAAACTGATTCAATTTTCATTTATTTCACCATAGTGTTCTCATTTCAACCAATGAGGAGGTTCCTTTCCGAGGCTCTTCTTTCAAGCCAAATTGTTTCGTGAAACCAATTTCATGCGCCAATGATGCAACTTCATTGTTCCAACGTCCTTCTGGCCATGCAAGCCATGGTTCAGCACCGAATTCATCGAGGCGAGCGAGTGAACCTTCCAACATTGTACGCAATCTGTTTGATCGTAGTGTTCGCAAATCGGAATGCTCGGGTCCGTGACTTGCAATTTTCCAACCTCGTTGTGTCAAGACTTGAAGATCGTGATGACTTAGATACTCAGGTTGTTTATTGAATCGAAGATGTTGCCTCTCAATGAAGGCATACTGTTCGTCTTCTCTCCAATCCTTGATCGCGGTTCGGTCAATGCCAAGTTGATTGAGTTGATCGAGTGTATGTCCATTCTCTTCCATCCAGCCATAGAGAGTATGCAGTGGCATCCATCGAGGATGTTTTTCGAATTGTTCATCGGTGAGAAATACAACAGGTTGCAGGGTGGAGTGTTGAAGAAAGAAATCTCTAGGGATCAACAATACATCATTCCATCCATCGTCAAAAGTTACGAACGAGGTTGTGCCCTTGTTCAAATTGGAACTGTGCAGCATTCGCAAGCGGTCCAACAGTACCTCCAATTCGATGGTCATGCCGAGTGTGTGATAGGATGTAGGCACATCCGATTCACTCAAATGAATTCGATGGAGGCAAGGGGATTCCAATTCAATCATGCCTCCAGAGTTTGAGCCCACGCTTTGCCTGCAAGATTCCACCAGTCAGCGTACGTGGCGTTGAAGACGTTACGAGCTTTATGCAGCACATACGCAGCATGACAAATGTACAATCGTTCCAAAACAGCAAGAATCTCATCTTCTTGATTCCTGTCACATATGCCATGTTCCACGGTTTTCGCCATGACCTCATGTCGTTGTTCTGGCGATGAAAGGAGGGAAGAAAGGCTACCTTCTGTTCTCAAAATGGTTGAAATTTGACGACTAAGGATGCTGCTTGCATCAAACATTGAAATTCCGCCACTTCGAACCGTACCATCGTGAATTTGGACATCTGGAACTTCAGTCTCTTCGATTTCGCCCCACATAGGAAACATATCCCCTTCCAAACGTTGTCCTGGCTCAATGGAGCAATGTGCATTCACAGGATGCCAATCTACGAGATCCGGGCGCCACCGGGCTGAAGGATGAATCCACAATCCAATGTGAACAGGTCGATCTGAATCGGTCGTGTTTGGACTTGATCGATGCCATGTTAAACTGTGTAAAAGAACCGTTGAGCCAGCTTTGACGGGAAGCAACACTCGCTCAGCGTCCTCACCAAATTCCCATCGCTCTTCAGCCATGAAATCAACCGGTTGTTCACATCCCTCAAGGTGCGAAGCGTCGATGACCTCAAGACAACCTCCTGTAACTCCAACATCTTCCATCGGCGTCCATGTTGAACAACCAGGAAGGTCAACGGGCCAAAACATCGAATCTTGATGCCAGGGAATTTTCTTGTTGGTATTTCCAGCAGGTTTGGCAATGATATGATCGTGCAACAAACGAATACCAGACCAATCCATCCCCTCCTGTGCTACACCTCGCACTTGTTCGTGGTTGTCGAGCAGATTCAAGAACACCCTATCGTGCGTCCAAAGATCTCGCCATTGGCTGATTTCTTTTCTGTAAGCGTCCATACTCACGTCCATTTCTTGAGCGCAACGCTCTCGTAGTTCAACCCATGATGAACGGGCTAAATCAACCGTCAATTTGTCCAATCGTTGGTTGATGACAACCCATCCATGCCGATTGTAGAATTCCGTAGCTTCCTCATTCATGCTTTCAAACGTCGTTGTGTTTTCTCGTGTTTTCATGCGTTCAACTCCTGCTTTCTGTGACAATACGTGTCCCAAGCTTTCTCAACGGTCGATTGAGATCCGAAAAGTGCTTCAGGGAAGGCTTGGTTAATCCATCGGCCCAGATCTTCAGCAGATTCAATGGCTGTACGTTGACCGAGGCTTGTTGCTTCCTCATCTCTGAGGATGAACCCTCCTGCTGCAGACCAACGATTGACTCGAAGGCCGGTAAGAAAGGGGCCCCAGCCGATTTCTTTGTAGTGGTGTTCGTGCATTTCATCAAAAAAATCGTATGGCACTGCGCAATTTTCAAAGGTTTGATTTGTTCGCCATTGGTTATCGTTGAAACGATGTTGAACCTGCCAAATACCTCCTGATTCAATCACTCGATAGTCAAAAAATGGATGAGAGACGATGCGATCCGATCCCAACGGATAAGGCTCCACATACGGATACCCGTTGCCAACATCAACCCAATAATCAACATCATTCAGTCGAACCAGAATACCAATATGACAATCCGGTTTTTCCATTGAGGCAGAAACAAAGGTCACGATGTAACCTAAATGTGAGAGGAGCACCTTCAGGAACGGGTTTCGTGTGGTACAAAGCCCTCCGTTTCCACAAAGCATCTCTTCACAAATTTCGTCCCACGTCGGACGTCTCATTGGTCCAATGAGCATCGTCAAATTTTGAAATGGAACGACTTCGAGGAAGTTCTGAACGATATTTCGGAGATTCTCGATTGTAGGCCGAACCTCAGTATTGAGTCCTAAATATTCCATAAATGACGTAATCTGGGCAGTGGTAAGTCTCATTTCAAAGCCTCCATGTGTTTGAGAATGGCTTTGAGATGAGCAGCACTTTGTTCAAGCAAGTTGATTGAAATGGACTCATTCGGGCCGTGTACGGTCGATGCATCATCATTCGGCCCAATAGAGATGTACGGTTGACCGTTGAGGAGGTGTGCTAAACACGGACAACGTTCAGCACCGAAGGCTTTGTTCAGCGGGCGTTTGCGGTGGCGAGTCATGCCTCCAAACGTACTGTTCACGTTCTCAAGAAGATTCACAAGATCATTCAACAATGCATGGTTACCGACTGTCAAGACTCGTTGCGAACCGTTTTTGTAAAAATAACCGGTTTCTTCAACCCACAAATCCACCTTCGGCAGTTCCAGTGTCGGATATATGATGTCAGCGAATGGCGATCCTATCTCCTCTTCACCTTGGACTACAAAAACCAAACCAACATCCACGGGATTATGTTCAATGAAAAGCAGACGTTGAATGAAAGGCCCGATGTTGTCTGCCATCCCTCTGCCGTACACACGTCCTTTTCTTTCGGTTAGTGTCCACGGGTCAAAATCCCAGATGCCTCTAACGGGTTCAACATCATAGTGATGGAAAAATCCAACATGAGTTTCGCATTTGTTTTTTGGTGGGCGAATAGCTACGATTAATGGTCTGTATAGTGCGTCTTTGTTTTCAATGGTCTGGACAGAAAAACCGAGGTGTTCAAATCGATCCATGTACCATTTTGCCGCCGCCGCTAATCCGTCGGGATTCGCTTCAGTCGCACCATACTGTACCATTGTTGAGCATTGCTCCAACCATTCTTTTGTGTGTTCCCAAGTCATTGTCCTTCCTCCATGGCTTTTCGAGCATCGTATCTCATTGCTTTAATCTTCAATGTTGATATCTCAGATGTCATCTCGCCTTTCCGAATTTCTTCTTTCAGATGATGTTTGAGCGAATTGAATATTTTTCTTGCTTCCTTACAAAACGTGGTTCGTTCTTTCAAACTCATTGCCCAAAAACCCAAATTTTCAGAGCCATCGTCAATGAATTTTTCCGCCCGTTCAAGAAGTTCAACACATTCTTCGATTAGCTGGAGTTGGTGTTTCAAACGACGGAGGAAAATTTGTAACACGTTACCATCGTTGAGCATTGCCCTTTGCATTGCTGCACCAATCAAATCATCAATCATACGTTTCTTTAGAGATTTTACAAACGATTTATTCAAAGAAGTTATGTTGACATCTGCATTCCGTGTATGATGTAACGGATATGGGAAATCTAAGATTGATGCACCCTGTTCTGAGGCTAATATTGCCCATAGAGAATCTCCCCTTCTTGGTAGGTCAGGATGATTAATTTTCAACAAAAATTCTGGATTAAACACCACGGTGTTCCCCCCGCGAACAATGCGCGGTTCAGGTGTTTTTTCATTAGCGATGTACACCAAAGGACGATTAGATGGGCCAGTATGAAACATCTGGTTCAATGCATGTTGAACAGATGATGTGTCGGCATTGGATGACAATGTTGGCCAAGTCTGCCAACATGTCCTTTTCTCTGAGAGATCATAGTAGTAATCAATGTCATTCCACCGATTTTCAGTGTCTTTCGATGTGGATTGAGTCCCTAAGAAATCTTGTAGAAATGTCCTCATACACGATGTAGCTGGTAAGGGCGGAGCACCAGTTACGCCACCAAGTGCTACATCGCACGGATGATTTTGAGCAAAAAGGTACACTTCGTGAACGTAAGAGAAGGGATAGGTTTTGACAGGCTGTCCTTCCGTAACAGTAAGTGTCTCAAATGACAAATCATCATCGAGCACCACAAGAATTGGATTTTCTAACAGAGAGCAAGCCAATTCTGCCAGTTCTACTTGCCTTTTTCGAGTAGCACCTATGTTGTTGGTTCCTTCTTCTTGAAACAGCAGAGGAGTATAGGTCATAAGATTCCGAAATCTCCGAGGTAGAGGCGTCGAAGGAGAGTTATTTGAGGCGAGAAAGAGGTGAAGTGAGCACTCCTGATATGATTGCTCAAGTAGGTGACTTCCACGAAGAGATTCGAGAAGGGTTTCACAAAACGCATCGAGATTGAACATTCGATTGGTTGCAACCAGGAAAGCTATCGGCCGTTGTACTTCAAGCGTAGAATCAATTTCCTGGTACCGCCTCACAGTATCATCAGATTCAGACCAATGCTCATTCATGAAATCACCTCAACCAATCGAATATCAATCAAGAAATCATCACTATCGATCAACTCGCCAGTGACTTTACAGGTCGAGCGATGGCACATGTAGATGTCATTCACACTGCTTGACTCAAACACAAAAGAAGAGGCGTTCAAAACAAAGTGTGTGTAATAGTTGGTCCAACACTCCATCTCATTATCTCCACCATAATACGAGTCACTACCAGATTCATCCCAGTCGGGAACTCCGGATGAACTTGACGAACATGAAGTTGAACTGTGAACTATCTCGGTGATATTTCCAGTGTGGATGAATGTAATCCTGTCGCCTCGCAGCAATTCTGCAGAGGAAATCTCAGTTCTGTTTTCATCCTCTATGACAAATGTAGAATTTTCCAGGACAATGTTTCGGTTTGAGCGCTCATCATTGTAATCATACTCAAAACCATCTAGAAAATAAGTTGGGAGAATGACCACCCCAAGAATCATGATTAAAACAAAAATCTGCAGGGCAAACAGATACATGCCTCTACCAAAAGAAAAAATTGCTATTTTCAAGTAATGAATAAAGTGGTTAACCATATTTGCTTTAGGAGGGAACGCAGGGGGTGAAAATCTCGAATCTCCTGAGCGGTATGTTTCGTTTAGGGGGGTTCTTCGCATGTTGTTCAATCTCCTTTGTGTTGCTTACCAATATAATTAGATGGGTGAATTATTGATTTAAATTCTGTAAGATATTAAAGTATTTCATTTGAGAGATGAAATCCATAAGGTGATAATGGTTTTCATTTTGGGGCATAGGATGAGCATAATCTTCACTTTTCTGGGGTTTCGATGCCATGAGCATAATGAAAGGCGAACTTCCATTTTCCAACGCTTTTGTATTGTTTGTTGGGCACGGAGAATGGCTCCCGCTTTCATATCATACATGAAATTGGACCGATCGTATTTCTTAGACGGTGCGACAGATGCAATTCGTTGTTGAAGTCTCATGAGGGCGTGTTTGGTCATTTTCATGATGATATGTCGATGGCAAGAAGTATAAGCCAGCATATGAAAAAAAGATATTTTTTAATACTAAATTAAAATTAGTTCATGTTATGAGTGAAAAAATTGTTCACGTGATTTTTCCTTCTTTTGAAAAAATGGACCACGCAGTACCAAGTGTCCGTTACATTGCCAAAAAAGCAAGGGAGATTAAAGCCACGCAAGTCCTCATTCAATTTGTACCCCTACATGCAACAACGTTGGCGAACCTTCCTCGGTTCTTGACAGTGTTTAAGCGTCAAATGGATTCAGACATGAAAGCATTTCAAGATCAATATGGAGATCTTAACGTAATAGTTGCAAAAGAATCCCGTCCACTCACCAAAGCATCGAATTGGGAAGCAGTACTGGATGAATATATTGTCGAGAGTCGAGAGATTGGTTTGAATTATGGAATTTGGATTGCACTCGGTAATGATCCACTTTTAGAAATCATCCTTCAAACATCCATCGCTAGTTTGTCTCATTCTAATCTTCGGCTCATTCGGGTTCCTGTGGGATACAATCTCCAAACACCAGAAGAATCCTTTCGCCCAGATTTACCTCTTTCAAAGCAGGTTGAAGAATTAGGCTTACTCGGAGGTCATCAAATACGTGAGCCTCTCCTTGAAGTTCTAAAGGCACCTGCTGTGTGTGAAGCTCTTCTTGTACTACGGGAATTGCATGATATGCATTCCATCCAAGAAAGAGAAATTGGTTTCACACCCAGCCAAATACTTCAACTCATTAATTCGAAGAGGAAAATTCAAGGGATGAAACAGGAATTAAGTCGGTCTGCCTTGACGAACAACAAGGGGCCATTGATCGAATTCAAGTTAGTGAAAACTGAGAAAAGAAGGCATACCCTCCTACCTCTCGGAATCTACATTAGTGGCTTACTGCGTAAAAACGAATACACAGGTGAATGAAAATGAGAAAACACGTAGTTAGCATTCTAGGGGGTAACAGCCAAGTTTCTGATTTGGCTCTGGAACAAGCACATGCTTTAGGAAAAGCCATCATCGATAAAGGCTGGCTACTTTGTACTGGGGGTCGTTCTGGTATTATGGAGGCTGCTTCAAAAGGTGCCAGAACAAGTGATTTGTGGACTGGACATCAAATCCTAGGAGTCTTGCCCGATGATACTCATGATGGAGGGAATAAATACCTCGATATCGTGTTACCGTCAGGCCTTGGTTTGACTAGAAATGCCCTTGTTGTTCGATTTAGCGATGTCTGTGTTGCCCTTTCTGGCGGAGCAGGGACTCTGTCCGAAATTGCATTAGCCTGGCAGTTCGAAAGACCTGTCGCTGTTATGTCCAACTCAGGAGGTTGGTCGGAGAAACTTGCAAATATCGCACTCGATCATCGTAAGGGCCCAATCAAAGCATTCACGAAAGTAAATCAAGTCATTGAATGGATAGATGACGAACTTAAGACAGAATAGATTAGATTTGGGCAACACATCTAAAGGGGTTCAGACGCAGAGGCGTCGTGTTTTTTGACGGCAAAACCCGCTCACTGCGAGGTCAAAAAGGGATGTGGACGCTGGGGAGTCGGACAGGGGTGCAACTGCCGCTCAATTCTGGATGTGATTGCCACGCTGATTGAAGCTCAACGCCCCGATTTGGCCATAGTTCTGATAGAACATGTACTTCATTGTTCAATTTTTTTTTCTTAGTACCAAACTCATCGAACAGTCAAATTGTTCAGTTATCCCATTTTGTCCAAGCTTGGCCTTTCTGGGTTCGATAATAATGCTCGCCACTACCTTTAGGATATTCGAGCCATTCATATCCATCGTTATGATTGATGATTCCTTGTTCTTCAATAGGAGGATGGGTTGTTTGAGCAAAAACGTCATCACCAATGTCTTTGCTCATTGCAAGTTTTTCTTGAAGCAACTCGGTTCGCTCGGCAGCGTTCACCGTGGCGACTAAGCCAAAGTAAGCATCATTGTGTGCGATGTGGACGAGGTCTTCATCGCTGCTTTGGAGCAGGTCGTTGATGAGCAGATTGATTTTCTCACGCGTTTGAGGTTTGATTTCGTTGTTGGTTAAGCGTGCTGTTAAGTCCGATTTGAGTAGGCGCAATTCTTCTGCCAGTGTATCTGGCTCTTGGAAGTATGCTTGAACAAGCGATTGTAAATAGGTCAATTCGTTTTCCTCCTCCTTCGTCAATTTTGAATTGTTACGGAACACCTGAACCCATCGGAAGGCATCTGGAAGTATTGCGGTGGCGATATTAGTTTGCAAAAGGGTCAATATTGCCAAAAAGATACCACCGAGTCCAACGGCTTGGCCAAGTTCACTTGAGAAAAAGCCGTCTGCATTGGCAACAACCTCGTCATCGTTGTCCAACTTCATCGTGCAACCAAGCGTATCTACAAGGATGCCAAAGGGTGTGTTTGGACATTGGTCGTCCTCGTCAAGCACACCGTCACCGTCTGCATCAAGGATCACTTCTTCTTGTTCAAACATATTTGCAATGCCATCTCCGTCATCGTCGGCACACCCAAAATATCCGCTGGCCGTAGAATTCCCAACGACTTCTGGGCAGTAATCGGCCATCACAGCACCGTTCACATACTGACCGATTCCTGAGGAAGAACGTGATTCATTCCACGAACTATTGCCCCAGTTATCGCCATAACCGTCGCCGTCAATGTCCGACCACTGCGTAGGAATGCTTGCAAAAGCATCGGGATTGGTGCCAGTTGCGTTATCACCATAGCCGTCGCCGTCGCTATCGACCCATTGGGTCATATCATCAGGGAAGGCGTCTTGCAAGTCTGGAATCTGGTCACCGTCGCTGTCGAGGAAGTTGTTGATGAACGGATGGCTATCGCTGTTGTCTCCAATCCCGTCGCCATCAGAATCCATCGTTTCACTCGGGTCGTTCGGGAATGCGTCAGCGTTGTCTCCAACACCGTCGTTGTCTGAATCCATCGTTTCTGCAGGGTCAAAGGGGAAGGCGTCACTGTTGTCACCTACGCCGTCATTATCGCTGTCAAGATATTCAAAGGCATTAAAGGGAAACATATCGGCGTTATCACCAACACCATCGTTGTCCGAATCCATCGTTTCATTGGCGTCGTAAGGGAAGGCGTCACTGTTGTCTCCTACACCATCCCCGTCAGAATCCAACCATTCACTGCTGTCATTTGGGAAGACATCGGTATTGTCTCCAACACCGTCAAAGTCACTGTCCTGCCACTCATACGGGTTGGTGGGGAAGTCATCGTTTTCATCGCTGTAGCCATCACCGTCGAGGTCAGGGCATCCGTCTCGGTCGATGGTTGAATCGCCTGCTGTGTTGGGGCAATCGTCATCTACATTGAGCACGCCGTCCATATCAACATCGTCTGGTGAAATAAACAGAAAGCCCACGCCGAGAGGGTACTGGTTGCCATCCTCACCGTAAAGGCTCAGGTTCACCGTTTCAGCCATGCTGCCGGCGGGTGGTGTGGTCACCACAATGGTCGTGTCGTTGACCACGGTTCCCGTGACCTGTCCGTAGACGCCAAAGTCAACGGTAATCTCCTGCTTGAGGTACATCCCGCTGGACTTGTTAGCGTATTTGAGCACCTCGTTGGTGGTGTCATAATAGGCGATGTGAATCATGTTGTTATCGTCAACAAAGATGTCATTTTCAGAACCAACATTACCTGCACTATCCACAATTGAAGTACTCCATTGGTTGTTTGAGTCGGGAACTAAGATTTGATAGACAAGGTCATCAGAACCGGAATCATACATTGATGCGTGAATGTTGCCAAGCACATCAGTTTGCATGCGAAATGCATTGTAACCGCCGGAGTACGCCGTGTCACTCCAAGCTGAGCCAGATAGGCCTGTGGCGTGTTTGTACTCACCACCTGCTGCATTTGTACGATACAACATCTGAAGGTTGTTATCGTGGTCCACGACCAAATCGGTGTAATATCCCACCTCATTTCCGTTGTCAACAGTGTACCTTTGCCAAGTACCACTAATATTCGAACCAATCATTTGGTCCTTGTTGCTGTGATGCCGATAGGCTACGTGAACATATCCATTCTTGTCAATGGCGATGGAGGTGTCGCACCCTACGTAGGTGGTTGTGGTGTCAATGGCTTGTGTAACCCAAGTGGCTCCATCATAGTACTTGAGCATCGCTCCATTGCAGATGTAACCAGCATTTGCATAGGAAATGTGTGGGCGGTCGTGGGCGTCTAAAACAATTCGAATCTGATTGTTATACACGTTATTCTGTAGGGATTGCGTGGTCCAAGTTGAACCATCAAAGACGCCGTAGTAGAGGTAACCGGTGGTACCCGTTTGCTTGAGATAATAGGCAATGTGAAGATTGTCGTTGCTGTCGATGGCCATGTCTGTTTCACGGCATCCGTAGCAATCCATGATTTTCGAATGGCTCCATGACGAAGCACCAGCAACTAATTTTGAATGCCATAATTGGTCATCCTTCCAAATCACATGGACGATATGAACTGTGCCGTTCGAGTCGACGGCAATGCTTGGTGAATTACCGGACCCTGCAACATAGTTGATGGTCTTCGTGGTCCAGGTGTAAGGCTCACCGTCGTTTGTGACGTTCTTGAAAGCCATGTCAAGAAAGCCGCTGCCGCTAATGGTGATCTCCTCACCACCGGTGGTCCAACCGTTCGCAGGAGAGATCGACACATTGTTTGTTCCAGCAAACGAGAATTTCTTTTCGAAAAGAATGTCTGTCGAGGGACTCTCAAGAGGGGGGTTGAAAATAGGAGACGCAATCGATATGAGAAGAAAAGCGATGATAAATGATTCTTTTCTTCGCACATGCATATTCAAGGAAATGCCATTTATACACATTCCGATGAACTCGCCTTATCAAATTACAGAGGCCAAATTTCTTGATATCCATGTCGTAAAAATGGTGGACGCTGGGGTGTCGTCCCTGCTTCCGAACATCAGGAAATCCTCGTCGCATTGGCCTCCCTCATCCGCGCCCAGCGGTACAACATAGCGCTTGTCGTCATCGCCGAGGAACTTGGACATTGAACATGAATGGGAGTTCTTTGAATCATGAAAAACGGAATAATATTTATTGACACTCCCTGATGTAGATTAAACCGAGCTGGCGAGATTGCGAGGAAAGTGTTGGTTTATTGTTGCGTTGTTCTTATTTCTCCCGTTCACCCAACACAACTCCTTGCTGACGGATGAGGCAAACCCATCGTTTGCACCATATCAAGTCCAACCCGAGGAACCGTCGGAGTCCCCCAACGACTACGTGTGGACCAATCTCAAAACTGTGGCGGCCTTTGACGGAGATCCGGACAACGTAATCGACATTGACTTTCGTCATGAATACGATGTGGATGTGGACGGAAATTGGTATTTCATGGGCGAGTTCAGGGAAACAATTCACTTTGGCAATACCAGTTTGGTTCCCGTGGGATGGAATGATATTTTCGTTGCGAAGTACAGTGCAGAAGGTGAATGGGAGTGGGCGAAGGCCCTCCATGGCGAGAATCAGCATGGCGATTACAATAATCTCGCTCATTACGGGCATGCCCTGCAGGTTCACTCCGACGGCTCAGTCTACGTGTCTGGCGCTTTCCGCGCCAACCTTACCCTCGGCCCATTCACCTTGAGTTCGACCGTCCACGATGTCCCACGAGAGGAGGTGTTCGTCGCTAAACTCACAACACACGGCGAATGGATATGGGCAACAAGCGGTGGCGGTTCTTGGGTTGACGAAGCCCATCAAATGGAGCTTACACCCGAAGGTGAAGTTGTCATCCTCGGGAATTCATTCACAGACCACATCAATCCAACTTTTGGTGATACGGAATTCACCAATCCTGATACCAAAAGATTCGTGGCCAAATTGAGCAAGGATGGAGACTGGCTTTGGGCACATCAATACGGCAGAGGTGTTTCAAAAGTGCCATTTATTCAGAAAGATGCACTGCACATTGACGAGAACGGTAACATCTACGTGGGTGCGAGTACTAATTTGTTGCCGGGAGAACTTTTTTTTGGCGACTTGCCGGTCGAACCCATCGCCAATGATACCGCCTACATCACCAAAATATTACCAAATGGAACATTTTCTTGGCTGAAGACGTTTAATTCTACCTGTTTAGAAATTGAAGACATCGAAAAGAGCACAGGAGGAGACATATTCTTTGGTGGTTATTGGGATGACAGTTGCGACAAAGACGAAAGCGATGAAGATCTCCAAGCCCTCTCGTACAACAACAGCAATTGCTCGTTATGTTATGACCAACGTGGATTTGTTGCCAAGATGGCGCAAAATGGTGATCTTAAGTGGGTCTCTCACATCCATGGATATGGTCACTCATCCGTGTCAATGCTGACAATGGATGAGCAGGACCGTCTCTTCGTAGCAGGCATGACAGAGTGGGGGAAAATCAAACTTGGCACATTAGAAACAGAGCATAGCGGTTCCAAATCGTTTGTTTCTGAGATCTCATCTGACGGGGAATGGCAATGGAGCGTCTTAGCCAAAGGAGATTACCCGGGTTTCAGTGATTCCTCTGACGGGGGAATAAAATCCATTGAACACCACGAAGGGAAACTCACCGTCTCTGGGTTTTTTGGAGAAGACGACGGTTTCCTCGACCCTTATTCCATCAATGTTGAGAGTGGCATGGTACATTTTTCTGCAGATTTGGAATTTTTCGATTCGGATGAAGACGGTGTGTCGGATTCCACTGATCGTTGCATGCGAGGAGCTACCGGTTGGGTCTCAACCAACGAGACAGACATGGACGGAGACGGTTGTCGTGATGCTGATGAGGATGACGATGACGACAACGACGGCATCCTTGACGAAGAGGATGATTGTCCGGGGTACGATAATTCAAACGATATGGATTGCGATGGAATTCCTGACTGGGAAGACGACAGCGACGGCGATGGCATCATGGATCAGGATGATGAATGCCCGGGAGAAGACGATAACCTCGACACAGACAGAGATGAAGTCCCAAATTGTCAAGATGAGGATGATGATGACGATGGCGTCGACGATGCTGATGATGCATGCCCGCTTGTCGACCAAGAAATCGATTGGAATTGCAACGGAATCAGCGATTTAGAAGAGGATTCAGACAACGATGGCGTCGTGGACTGGTACGATGTGTGCCAGGGGCATGACGATCAGCTTGACGTGAATGAAAACGGCATCCCAGACGGGTGTGAAAAGTCCGAGGCCATCGTGGAAACCCCGGAGAACAACAGTGAATCGGGAGGACAAGATAGCAAAACCAACAATTCGGGAGGACAAGACAACAAAACCAACACGTCAACCTTGGATGATGAAGCCGGCTCAACCGTTTCTACAACCGTCTTTGCTGTAGGTGCAAGTGCATTTGGGATGGTAGCTCTGGCAGCCGTAATGCTCTCCCGGAGGCGCTCAAAGAACGACATTGAATCCACGCCAAAGCTCAACATCGCACTGGTTGAAGCCTACGTCCAACAATTGGTCGAGCTGGGACACCCCGAAGACTTTGCAAGAGCCCACGCCATTGCCCACTATTCAAACATGATCGAACAGCAAAACTGACTCCCGGGAATCCACGACAAAAAGGGTTCAGACGCAGCAGCGTCGTGGTTTTTGACAACAAAAACCGCACACTGCGAGGCCAAAAAGGGATGGTGGACGCTGCTACAATTCGAAATGCAATCATAAAGCACGGTTGAGAATGTGTTACTGAAAGAGACTCTATGGCTATCTCCCACACAACTGATACTAGAGAAATGCTCCAAGGCTCTAGCAACTGAGACAAAAGCAGCCGAGGTGTATGGTCAATTACTACCACTTCTCGAGGAAATTGACGACAGAGAGTTGTATGATGCAGTAGAGCAGATCTACCTAGCAGAGTTGCGTTCGGACGAAGAAATTAGACTCCTCCTCGACTAAGTCTCCACAGAAATCTATGAATTCCATAGGTTTTTCATGTCGGGGAAATGTATAAGGTGGGCCTTGAAATAATGATTTTTATGAAATTTAGGGCCTTATTCGTGTCTGGCGTAATTTTTGCCCTAGCTTTTGCCTCATTTACTGTAAGCGGTCAAGACATTCAATACAGTGTTGAACTCGAATGTGAGCAAAAAATTGTAGAGGTAGACTCCGACCCTGCAAACATAATTGGTGGAACTACAATTTGTACTGTTACAAACCCTTCAATGCATAGCGAAAAAATATCAATCTCTGTATCTAGCAACTCTGAAAATGTTGGAGTAGATTTTAGTGACTCTAGCATAATTTTGGATGCTGAATCCTCAGAAGACTTCACGGTAACAATTACTCCAACTGGACCTATGTGGGCGAGTAATTACCAAATCACAGTGCTAGCCGAGGTGGTAGAGGTTAATGGTGTCCCTCCACCATCATACCAGTCTGACGAATCCAATGTAGATTATACCGTTGTTCGATATACAGATTTCATCATCGATGAGTGCACCGCACAATCGTTAACTTTCGGTGATACTCCAGCTCCACTCAGTTTGTATTGCATGGTTTATTCTGGATCTAACTTCTACGATGAGTACACATTGAAGGTTACAGAAGATTCTAAATCAAGTCTAGAGAAATATGGATTCAAATTCAACGAGCGTGATTACGGTGATGGTATTCAGGTTGCAGAAGATTATGACGGCTACGTCTTTTACATGATTGATGATTTGTTTACCATAGACCAAGTCACTTCAGAGTGGACTAAGGTTGGTGGTGAATACCCGAGTATTTCTTTCAAATCTTCCATTGATATAGAGGTCGAGAGCGTTTACTCACGCAGTCAAGGTACTCCACACATGGAGTATGGCAAGGTGGATGTTGATGCTGCGATGGCATATGATGAGGAGATTCATCAAGAGATTGAGGATGAAGCAAACGACGACGAAAGCTTCCTCCCAAACATAGGTCTGATGCCAACTATTGTGCTAGTTGGAATTGCTTCAGTTATCAAATCTCG
>Ga0255766_10000269_pt1 | contig 46304 bp, 41 predicted proteins | sample 071ome_23_FD_179966 | JGI IMG/M metagenome (GOLD analysis project Ga0255766, IMG submission 179966) | Coastal salt marsh microbial communities from the Groves Creek Marsh, Skidaway Island, Georgia - 071403BT metaG (version 2) | ecosystem: Environmental > Aquatic > Marine > Intertidal zone >...
GATAATGAGGCATGGGAACGTCATGACCACCGTCATGGGCATGGTGATCACCATGATCATGATAAAAAAGCCAAGGAACATGACGATCACGAGGACGAAAAACATGCAAAAAAACATGATGATCACAATAATCATGAAAAAGAAGATGATGTTCACATCTGGTTAAGCCCTGATAACGCAGTGAAAATTATCAAAAAAGTAAATAAAGAATTGAGTTTATATTTTCCTGAAAATGCTAAGACATATAATAAAAATACAAATCAAATGATAAAAAAAATTAATGAATTAGAAGTTGAATTAAAAAATGAATTATCAGGTATTAAAGATAAACCATATATAGTATTTCATGATGCATATCAGTATTTTGAAACAAGCTTCGATTTAAATGCTGTTGGTTCTATTGCGTTAGATGGAGATATAGCTTCTTCACCAAAGCAAATATCTTTTATAAAAGATAAAATTGTTAAATTTAAAGCGTCATGTGTTTTTCAAGAACCTCAGTTTGATAGTAAATTAGTAAAAATTGTGGCTGAGGGCACTAATGCACAAATAGGCACACTAGACCCTCTTGGTTTAAATATAAAAAGTGGAGAAAATTTTTATTTACAATTACTCAAAAACATGGCTAAAAGCCTGAAAGATTGTCTAGGGTAATTATTATAAATGTTTATTTGTGAAGATATATCATTTGATATTGACGGACAAAAATTATTTTCAAACATATATTTAAATCTTAAACCTCAGAAGGACCTTTTAATAACCGGTCCTTCTGGAATTGGTAAAACAACCTTACTTAGTATTTTATGCGGCATTCAAAAACCAACCACTGGTAAAATAACTTTTAATAATATTGACCTTTATAATTTACCTGAAAACAAAATAGATGAATTTAGAGGTAAAAATTTTGGTGTCGTTTTTCAAAATTTTAACTTAATTAATACATTCACTGTTAAACAAAACTTAGAAATTGCTGTAGGTGCTATTGATACAAAAAAATCAATTCCATTTTTTAACCTTTTGGATAGAGTTGGACTAGCAAACAAATCACATATAAAGGTTGCAAATTTAAGCATCGGTGAAAAACAAAGACTTGCAGTGGCGCGTGCATTTGTAGGCGATCCTAAATGGGTTTTTTGTGATGAACCAACTTCGTCATTAGACGATAAAAATGCCAATATTATTGCCAATTTAATAAAAGAAGAAAGCTTGCGTTGCAAAGCTTCCCTGGTACTTATAACACATGATAGTCGTATACAATCTTTAATAAATTTCTCTAAAATTATTAGATTAGGAGAAGAATTATAAATATTTTTTATATATCTATTTTGTATCTAAAATCTAAACCCTTAAACTTTATGCTAAGTATATTTCTTATGATTGTAGGAATTACAATTATAACTATGTCTATACTAGTAAATCAAGTTACCAAAGAAACTTTCAGTAAAAATAATCCAGGTTTAGACGCTGTTGTTGGTGCTAAAGGAAGCCCCCTTCAATTGATATTATCTTCTATTCATCATATTGACATTCCTACTGGGAATATAAGCTATCAAAATGCAAAAAAAATTATTAAACACCCAGCCATTAAAAGTGCAACACCAATATCGTTGGGTGATAATTTCCAAAATTTTAGAATAGTTGGAACTAACAAAAATTTTTTAAAATTATATAAAGCAAATTTTATTTCAGGTACTGCCTGGTCAGAACCAATGCAAGCTGTAATTGGATATAATGTTTCTAAAATCACAAAATTAAAAATTAACAAGTTTTTTGTTGGCTCACATGGCTTGATTGACACTGGGGATGTTCATGCAGAAAAACCTTATAAAGTTGTTGGTGTTTTAAAAAAAACCGGAACTATATTAGATAATTTAATTTTAACAAGTTTAGATAGTGTCTGGAACTTACATTCTGATACAAATAAAGATAGATTAGAGATTACTTCATTATTATTAAAATACAAAAATAAGACTTCATCTTTCTCTTTTCCTCGTTTGATTAACATAGGTACAAACATGCAAGCTGCCAGTCCTAGTTTTGAAATTTCAAAATTACTTAAACTTACTGGTAATGCTCACAGAATTGTTGATTACTTCAGTGTACTAATAATAATATTATCTTTCTTAGGAATCTTGTTCACTTTGTTAAATAATATAAATGAGAGGAAATATGACTTAGCAGTTTTAAGAACACTTGGCTTTTCAAGATGGAAGTTATTTTCTATTATTTTATCAGAAGGAATGATTATTTCTATTTTAGGTAGTACTATAGGTCTAATATTTGGATACTTAGCATATGAAAGCATGTACTATTTTTCTATTGTAGGCAAAAGTATAGAATTGAGGCAGTTACATTTTTTAAATGAGTTATTTGTAATTTGGATAACCGTAAACATAGTTACCTTTATAACGTGCCTAGCTCCATGTATAAAAGTTTATAAACAGAATATAAGATCTACTTTATTAAATAATTAAAATTTATATATTTATGATATGGATTTTGTTTAAGGAAAAATTTTTGAATTTGAAATTTATATTTATAATAGTTTTTACCTTTTTTTATAATAAAGCATTTGGATTTGAAAAATTTAATCTTAATGATATTGACCCTAATGAAAATATTATTGTCGAAGATATGTTTGAGCCATTAAAAGTTACAGGGGACGCTTTACCATGGGAATTATTTGGCAAGACAAAGGAAGTGGAAGATTGTACTATTGATAAAGATGGTTTTGATTACTGTCTAATCAAACCAATTTATGACCATAAAATTAAAAAATATAATGGGGAAACTGTTACTATAATGGGATACATGTTTCCATTAGAAGAATCTGAAAAACAAAGAAAATTTTTAATAGGACCATACCCTTTAAGTTGTCCGTTTCACTATCATGTCGGACCTTCTCAGGTAATTGAGATAAAATCAAATAATCCAATTAATTTTTCGTTTGATCCAATAACTATCAAAGGCAAACTCAAAATAGAATTTAATGAGGAGACAGGTTCATTCTTTTACCTTGAAACTATTAAGTCTTAGCTTATAAAGTATCAGAAACACCCCATATATTCGTTACCTGGCTTGATAAAACACCACCATTTCCATGAGCAACAGATAATTTAGCATAATCAATCCATCCTCCATCAAGTCTTTGACCAACATTGTCTCCTGAAGCATTTCTAAGTTGCCTTAAAGCTTCAAGTGTTACAAAAAGACCGTACATTCCTGGATGCACGCATGATAAACCACCTCCATTTGTATTAACTTTTAAATTTCCACTAGGGCCAATATTATTATTTTTTATAAGTTCAGCAGCTTCCCCCTTTTTACAAAAACCTAAATCTTCTAAAAATAATAAAGTATTAATTGTGAAGGCATCATATAATTGCACTGTATCCATATCACTGGCATTATACCCAGACATTTCAAATGCTCTTTTCCCACTATCTATAGCAGAGGTCCTTACAAGATCAGGCATTTCAGAAATCATTCGGTGGTGATGTTCCATAGCAGCCCCAAGTAAATATATAGGAGTGTTCTTTGTATCTTTAGCCCTATCAGACCTAGTCATAACAATCGCTGCTCCACCATCTGTTACCAAACAACAATCTAATTTTCCAAGAGGATCAACTATAGGTCTGGCTGATAACACATCATTGACAGTCAATGGACCATCTTTATGTGTATATGCCCTTGGGTTTAACAATGCCCAATCTCTTGCAGCCACAGCTACATTGGCAAGATCCTCTCTTGATGCTCCAAATTCGTGCATATATCTCTTAGCAGCTAATGCATAAGCAGTAACTGGCATCCTTGGTTCATACTGAGCTTCATATGGCATCGCCTCAGAAATAGTTTTAAATCCACCAATACTTTTTTGGTTAGATCCATAAGCGACGACAGCAACATTTATTAATCCAGCATCTAGGGCTATTGCTGCTGTGAGAATATGAGACAAAAAACTAGATCCACCAATTTGAGACCCATCAGCAAATTTTGGTTTAATACCTAAGTATTCAGACAGTGACATAGCAGCCATAGAATGAAAGGCTGTTGCAGCGAAAACGCCATCAACTTCATTTAGTTTTATACCTGCATCGTCTAAGGCATCATGAACTGAATTGGCCATAATTTCCATAGCACTCCAGCCGGAAGCAAGTCCACATCCACTCTCAGCTAAACCAACAACTGCAGTTTTACCTCTTAATTTATTAATATCATTTTGGTTCATTGTTATTACCCTTTTAATATATCAAAAACAATTGCAGGCTCTCCTTTCAAAGAGGTAATTCTAGCTTTTACCCTTTGACCTATTTCAACCTTATCTGGATCTATACCCTCCACTCTTGCCATCATTCTAGGTCCTTCATCAAGGGTAATTAAAGATACATTAAAATCCCCACCTTTTTCAGGCAATCTCCTATTACAAGAAGTGCTATGTACAGTACCTTTACCTGATACTTCTACCCACTCTAAATCACGCTCTCCAGTTCCCGGGAAAGCTACACGAGGATGAAAGAAAAATTGATTAAGACTTTTGCTCCTTTGAATCATAAATTTACCTTGAGATAAATAACTTTTAAATTGTTGTTCTGGTCCTTCGGTACCATTAAGATTTTCGGCCACTTTCTTCTCCTTCCAAATAATCTGATTTAGTGATTATTAACGCATCTAGCGCAATTACATTATTTTTACTTACTAAAATTGGGTTCATTTCTACTTGATCAATTTTATCTGAGTTAATGGCAATAAAATTCGATAAATTAACAATTGCATCAATTAAACCATCAATATCAACTGCTGACTGGCCACGAGCTCCTAAAAAAATATCTTTACTTTTTAGGGATGAAATCATTAGTTTTGCTTTGTCACGTGAGACTGGTGCTTCTGCAAAAGCAATGTCTTTCATAACTTCAGCATATATTCCTCCAATTCCTAACATTACCATTGGACCAAATACAGGGTCAATCTTACCGCCTAATATACACTCAATGCCACCTTTAACCATTGGTGAGATCATCAATCCATCAATAGAAGCATTAGGAACCTTTTCTTGAACATTTTGAGTGATTGTTTTATAAGCCTTTCTTGCTTGGTCAATGTTCTCAATATTTAAAAGTACCCCCCCAACATCAGTTTTATGCTGAATATCCGAAGAAAGAATTTTAAGAACATACTTGTCTTCATTAGCTTCAAAAAACGGCGTAAAGTCATCAATGTTTTTGATAATTGATGATTTTATAATTGGTAAATTTGCCTTGCTTAAAATTTCTGCACTATCAATCTCATTTAATTTTCTTTGAGGTATATCTATTAAGTATTTTTGTAGATCCAAATTTTTTTGAATTTCATTTGATTTAAATTTTTCACCAAAAAACATTAGTGCTGACATAGCCACTACAGCTCTTGTTGGATCTTCTATGCATAAAAAACCTTCACTTTCATAAGTTTTTACAATCTCATCTGGCGCTACCATACAATTAATAAACAATTTATCTTCATAACCTGTCATTGCCTGTTTTAGTGAAGAAAGTAATGGCTTTGATAATAAAGGTGAGCCTGCGACTGACGTCCAAAATCCAATCAAAGCATCATAACCACCTCTTGAGAGCATCAAATCAGTAAATTTTGGTACAATTGACAAATCATTAAAAAATTGTGCTGTTACATCTACAGGATTCATTGGCGAGGCAAAAGGAACTAATTTCTTTAATTGATCCTGAGCATCCTGGGGCATTGGACCTACAGTCAAACCTTCGTCAGCAGCTGCATCTGCCATCAAGACACCACCACCACCAGAAATTGTTACCAATCCCAAATTTTTTCCAGCAGGAAAAATTCTTGGCTTTGTCGCATAAGCAACATCAAGCATTTCCTCTGTGCTTCTAACTCTGTAAGCACCATGAGCTCTTAATACTTCATCATAAATAATATCTTCACCCGCAAGTGAGGCTGTATGAGAATTAGCTGCAGCCGCCCCTACCTCAGATCTACCAACTTTCATAAAGATTACAGGTTTTTTTTCTGATCTAGCAGTATCTAGAGCTTTTGTGAATTGTTTACCATCCTTTACACTCTCTGCATATGCCATTATGGAGTGAACTTCAGGGTCTTCAGCCATTAATTGAATTGTTTCACCAACAGACAAATCAACTTCATTTCCTGTAGTCATCCAATATCTAATTCCTAAGCCTCTCTGATGAGCTACCATATATATGTGACTACCATAGGCTCCGGATTGGCTTGCAATTGCAATACCTCCTGGTCTTGGAGTAGCTCTATCAATTGTTGATGTAAAGGTTGGGTAAAAATTTGTAGCTGAGTTGAACAAACCAAGACAATTTGGTCCGATAACTCGTAAACCACTTTCTTGACTAATTTTTTTTATTTGATTTTGATAAATTTCTCCTTGGCCACCAATTTCTGAAAAACCTGAAGAAAAAATTAGCGCTGTTTTTGCTTTTTTTTCAACTGCTTGCTCTAAAACAGATACTACTATATCTGAAGGAACGGCAATCAAAATAAAATCTAGATCTTCCTTTACGTCCAAAAGGGTTGGGTAAGCTTTTAAACCTTGAACAGTGTCTCTGTTCGGATTGATTGGAAAAATTCCACCAGAAAAATTTTGTTCAATCATATGTGCTAGAGGACGCCCGCCAATTCTTGTTTTATTATCAGAAGCACCAACAATTGCAATTGACCTTGGTGACATAATCTCTTTTAAGGTGGTCATATTACCTCTTTAATTAATAGACAAGTTTGAAACAGTATTTAATGTACATTAATTAATAAACTTGTTAAATGAAAACTAAAAATTTAAATCAAACTTTTAAAATTTTATTATGCCAAAAATTGTTATTTTAAGCTGCTTCATACAAATGTTTTCCATGACTGGATTTGCTGTTTGGCCTATTTATCTGATAGACCTTCAATTACTGTGGAATTTATCTAACAGTGAAGCAGGATGGGTAAGCGGATCATTTTACATTGGTTATGTTATTGCAACACCATTCCTTGTTAGTTTAACAGATACATTTGATGCAAGAAAACTATATTTTTTTTCATCTTTGCTGGGCTGTCTTGGATTATTTTTATTTTCATTCTTTGCAAGCAATGCGATAAACGCTTCTATATATTGGTCACTAGTAGGAGCTGGGTTAGCAGGAACATATATGCCAGGATTGCAAATTCTTAACTCGAGACTAGACAAAGTTTCTAGAGAAAAATTTGTGGCTGTTTATACCTCTTTTTTTGGCCTAGGCGTTGCCTTTTCATTTTCTATTTTTGGATTACTAAAAAGCTATGACATTTCATGGGAAAATGCTTTTTTGTTTGCGTCTTTAATACTTTTTTTAAGTGCATTTCCTCTATTATTATTTTCAGGTGATGAAATTGAAGAACGCCAAAAAAAGAAATATGAAGGAATTATTAGAGTAATTATTCCAATCTTTGCGACTTTTAAAAATAAAAAAGCACTACCTTTTATATTAGGCTATGGAGGCCATACTTACGAATTATTTGGTTTTAGAAGTTGGACATTTCCATGCATATTATTTCTATCTAATTATTTTAATGCCTCCGTTAGTGACGCCTTCATAGCTAATTCAATAGGCTTAATGGGCTTCTTAGGTATTTTTGCTTCAATTTATGGCGCAAAATACTGTATAGGTAAGGATAGAGCAAGGATAGTTAGTAAGATGGGTCTGATATGTTTTATTGGATCAATTCTTACAGCAATTTCATTTTGGATAAGTTTCTGGTTAGCGCTTTTAATGCTTTTCATATATAATGCTCTAATTGTTCTTGATTCAGGTTCACTAACAACAGGAACAGTGGTTAATGGTAAACCAGAAGATAGAGGTGTAAGGCTAGCTCTTCATTCAATGGTTGGTTTTTTTGGAGGAGCATTGGGAGGCCCAGTAATTGGCTTTATTTTGGATAACTTTGGTGGTCAAACCAGTCATCTGGCATGGTTTATATCCTTTTTATGCCTAGGTTTTGGATCTCTGTTTTCTACACTAATTTTCAAATATTATTTATCAAGGAATTAAAATATAAACATTCTTATTTAATGGAACGGAGGACATAAATGAATACAAAAATTTTACTTAATGAACGACCTAATGGCGAGCCAACATTACAAAATTTTAAAACTGTAAAGGTAGATATAAAATCTCCTGAGGAAGGAGAGGTTCTTTTAAAAACAATTTATATGTCTTTGGATCCTTACATGAGAGGGAGAATGAATGACGCTAAAAGTTATGCCAAACCAGTTGGAATTGGTGAAGTAATGGAAGCAGGAGCTTTAAGTCAAGTTATAGAAAGTAAATCAAATAAATTCAAGGTTGGAGATTTTGTTGAAGGGCGTACAGGATGGCAAGACAATCCAACTGTAAGCGCTAATGATTTGCGATTAATTGATCCTACAATGGCACCACTTTCAACATCTATAGGTGTCTTAGGAATGCCTGGTACTACGGCTTATGTGGGGATGCATAATTTTGCAAAACCACAAAAAGGAGAAACATTAGTAGTATCAGCTGCATCAGGTGCAGTTGGAGCAACTGTTGGTCAAATTGGAAAAATATTTGGTTGTAGAGTCGTTGGTGTGGCTGGAAGCGAAGATAAATGTAACTTCACAATTAACGAATTAGGTTTTGACGATTGTGTTAATTACAAAGATCCAGAGTTTGCCGAAAAGTTAAAAGCAGCATGTCCAGAAGGTGTTGATATATATTGGGAAAATGTAGGAGGTATAACTTTTGATAATGTTATGCCACTTCTTAATGACTATGCAAGAATTCCTGTATGTGGCCTTATTTCTTTATACAATGCAACAAGTTTAAAAGGTGGAGAAACAGATAGGCTACCACTACTGTTTAGACAAATTCTTACAAAGAGAATGATGATTAAAGGGTTCATTGTATTTAATCATTACGACCAAAGAGAGGAGTCAATAATTGCTCTTTCAAATTGGATCAAAGAAGGCAAAATTAAATATAAAGAAGATTTTGTAGAAGGCCTTGAAAATGCTCCCAACGCGTTTATTGGACTTCTAAATGGAAAGAACTTTGGCAAATTAGTTGTAAAAGTTAATCCAGACCCAACAATTTAAATAAAATTGATAGCCTTAATTAAGGCTATCAAAATTCTGGTTATTTTTGACCAATTCCTCTAGTAATAGAGGGGGAGACCAAAATCTAGGATCTTCTTTAGCAAATTTATTAATATTGTCCAAAATTTTGTCTAAACCTATCATATCGGCATATTTCATTGGCCCGCCTCTCCATCTTGGAAAACCATATCCATTTGTATACACAACATCTATATCAGAAGGTCTAAGAGCAATTTTTTCTTGTAAAATTTTAGTTCCTTCAAAAACCATAGCAGCTATATATCTATCTAAAATTTCTTGATCAGAAAATTCTCGCGGCATTATACCTACTCTTTTTCTTTCATCGCTACATATAACTTCAATTTCTGGATTAGGGGTTAGAAATGCGACATCTTCTCCATACAAATAATATCCTTTTGAAGTTTTCTGACCAAACCAACCTCTTTCACAAACTCTATCAGCAATTTCAACATAACGATCATCTTTGTGCCTAAAAGGTGCTTTTCTTTTTCTAGTTGCCCATCCAATATCACCGCCAGCTAAGTCAATTACTTGAAACACTCCCATAGCACAACCAAACTCTCGTAAAACTCTATCGATATGAAATGGACTCGCCCCATCTTCAACCATATGATATGTGGCCACTAAATATTTTGAAAGAATTCTATTGCCAATAAATCCATCGCAAACCCCTGAGCGAACAGGAATTTTTTTCATTTTTTTGGCTAAGTTAAAGGCAGTACATACTGTGTCGTCTGATGTTTCATCTGCTACAACAATTTCTAATAATTTCATAATATTTGCGGGTGAAAAGAAATGAAGACCGATTACCCGCGAAGGATTATCAACGACTTTAGCAATTTCATTAATATCCAAGTAACTTGTATTAGAAGCAAGAATACAATTTTGATTACAAATTTGATTTAACTTTATAAAAACTTCTTTTTTAACATCCATATTTTCAAAAACTGCTTCAATGACTAAATCTCTATCTTTTAGTTGAGAAATATCTGTTTTTCCTGAAAACAAGTTCATTATTTCATTTTGTTGCTGTGAATTCATTCTCCCCAAACGAACACTTCTGTCGTAAGTAGACGTTATTTTTTTTAGAGCTTTATCTATAGCATCTTGGTTTTGCTCAATCATTACAACTTCAAATCCTGCATTCATTGCTGCCATAGAAATTCCTGTGCCCATAGTACCACCACCAATAACACCAATTTTTTTAGGCTCTAATGATTTACCATTCTGTAATTCAGGTATTTTATTTATAGCTCTTTCTGCAAAAAAAGAATGAATGAGTCCTTGCCTTTGGGGGCTTTCTATACAATCATTAAAAAGCCTTCTTTCATTTTTAATAGCATTATCAAAATCTAGATTAAGACCCTCTTCAACACATCTGATAATAGCATGTGGAGAAAATAAATTTTTATATTTTTTTAAAGCTGTTGCCTTAGCTGAAGATATCGATTCTTCAATATCTTTTTTATTTTGAATTTTATTAGTTATCTCAGATGTTGGTCTTCTACCTAAACCTTGAGAAATGATTTTCTTTGCATAGCTTATACCATTTTCAATGGTTTTATCATCAATAGCAATTTCATCAATAATGCCATTCTCAAAAGCTTCTTCAATAGGAACATGCTTTCCTGTAATCATCATATCCAATGCCATGGACACACCACACAATCTTGGAAGTCGTTGCGTACCTCCTGCACCAGGTAATATTCCCAGCAACACCTCTGGCAAACCAACTTTTGTTTTAGGGGCTGCAATTCTGTAATGTGCCGACATTGCAACTTCCAATCCACCACCTAAAGGGGTTCCATGAAGTGAGGCTATTGTAATTTTATTCATTTTCTCTATTTTATCACAAATTTGACCTAAAGACGGCGCATCGATTTTTTTTCCAAATTCTTTAATGTCAGCACCTGCAAGAAAAGTTCTTTCAGGAGCAGTAATTACAATAGCTGCAACATCATCTTTTAAAGAGAGCACTTCCAAAGCATCTAACAACCCAATCCTTACATCAGCACTTATTGCATTAACTGGGGGATTTGAAACTTCAATAACAGCTATCTCATCTATAATTTTATATTTAACTGGTGTCATTATACCTCTCTATAGTAAATTTCTTTTTGCTTCTAAATATTCGTTATTAATTCTTTTTATAAGTTCACTAGCTGGCAAAATACTTTTAATAACCGAAATACCCTGTCCAGACCCCCATATGTCTTTCCAACTTTTTGGCTTTGATGCTCCTGAGCTAAAGTTCATTTTACTTGAGTCACTTTCCTCAAGATTTTCGGGATCTAAACCTTGAGATTCAATTGATCCTTTTAAATAATTACCATGAACACCTGTAAATAAATTAGTGTACACTATGTCATCTGCATTTGATTGAGTAATCATTTGTTTATATCTCTCATCTGCATTTGCTTCATTTGTCGCAATAAAAGCAGATCCAATATAAGCCAAATCAGCACCCATTGCTTGTGCTGCTAAAACCGCTCCTCCATTAGCTATAGAACCTGATAACAAAAGTGGTCCGTTGAACCACTCTCTAATTTCTTGAATTAGAGCAAACGGAGATAAAGTCCCAGCATGCCCACCTGCTCCAGCAGCTACAGCAACCAATCCATCTGCTCCTTTATCTATAGCCTTTTTTGCAAAAAAATTATTAATTATATCGTGCAAAACAATTCCTTTTGATTGATGAGCTACTTCATTAACTTCTGGACGAGCTCCCAAAGATGTTATCCAGATTGGGGCTTCCCATTTTGCACAAATATCAATATCCTTCTCTAATCTAATATTAGATTTATGAACAATATGATTAACCGCATATGGTGCAGCTGGATTATCAGGATTTTTTTGATTATATTTATCTAGTTCTTCATTAATTTTTCTTAACCAAATATTTAGCATATTCGGCTCCCCATCTCCTTCTCTTGCATTTAGACAAGGGAAAGAGCCTACAACACCAGCCTTGCATTGCGCTATTACTAGATCTGGATTGGATATTATAAAAAGTGGAGAACCAATTACAGGAATTTTAAGCTTATCTAAAGGTGGTATAAGGGACAATTTAATCTCCTTTTAATTTATCAAATCTAGATTTAATAATTTAATACGTTAATGATAAAATCTTCAAATATTTTAGTTACAATTTCCTGAAAATCTTATTATATTCATAGTTATATAATTAAGTGAAGGATAAATTATGTTTTTAAATGAAGATGATTTAAATAACTTTGACAAGGATGGCTATTTGTTTTTTCCAGAAATGTTTAATGCTGATGAAGCTGCGTTATTAAAACAAGAAGCCGAGAAAGTTTATTCTGAGGACAGGAAAGAAGTTTGGAAAGAAAGTAGTGGGGTAGCTAGAACAGCTTTTGCTGCTCATAAATATAATGAAACTTTTCGAAGGTTAGGAGCCCACCCAAGATTAATTGAACCTGTATCCCAAGTATTAGGTGGTGATATTTATATGCACCAATTTAAATTAAATGCTAAAGCGGCTTTTGATGGTGCAGTTTGGCAATGGCATCAAGACTATGGCACATGGAAAAGGGATGATGGCATGCCTGAGCCTAGAGCAATGAATATTGCTGTTTTCCTTGATGATGTAACAGCTGCTAATGGACCATTATTATTTATACCAGGAAGTCATAAATCGGGAGTAATAGACGCAGGGCATGATTTAGAAACTACCAGTTATCCTTTGTGGACATTAGATAACAAAAAAGTTCTAGAGCTTGCAGAAAGAGGCGGTTGTGTTGCCCCAACTGGTCCAGCAGGAAGCATGTTAATGTTTTCATCTTTGCTAGTGCACGCTAGTCCTCCAAACATCTCTCCTTTTGGACGAAGTATAGTTTATCTATCATTATGTCATGTGGACAACCATATACAAAAGTTTAATAGGGATGAATGGATTGCTCATCGCGATTTTACACCTATCTCTAAACTTGAAGATGATTGTCTTAATGAACTTATTAACCAAAATGTTAATGCAGCTGAGTAATTATTAGTTTTTTTAAAGGTAAATTCTAAATTGTTTTTAATAAGTTCAGTTTCAAATTTTAGAGATGCCTCTATAGGCTCTAGAATGAAAAAGAACGTTTTATTTAGATGCGCAAAATTAAGTACTTTGAACAAAAATGATCTTACAAAATTAGAAAAATTAAAACCTCATGCAATTATAGATTTTAGAGATCCCAAAGAAATAAAAAAAGCTCCAGACAATCTCTCTACAAGGTTGGTAGAAAAATATGTCAGTCTTCCGATATCTGCTAGCACCTTAAGTAGAATGGTACTTAAAAAAAAAACCGAAGGTGATAATACGAAGACATATGAAAATGTAATGGAAGAAAGTTATCGCTTATATATCAATAACCATAAACATGTTTGGAAAGAATTCATTAAAATTTTGCTTGGTTCTAATGGTAAACCAGTAATTTATCATTGTTCTGCAGGAAAAGATAGAACTGGTGTAGCAAGCTATATTATTCAAAAATTATTAAATAATTCAATGGATCTAATTTATCAAAACTATCTTTTATCAAATCAATTATTGACAACTGAAGCTGCAACTGCAGAGCAAACAACCTCTGCAAAAAAAAATGATCTTTTAGTTACAAATACTATGTTAGATACTTTAGCGAAAGTTCAAAAAAATTATTTATTATCAGCTATTCATGAAATTAAGAATAATTATTTGTCTTTAGAGAATTATGTTTGTGAAGAACTCAAATTTGACTTTAAAGATATAGATAAACTTAAAAACTTATACTTAACCTAAAAGGTAAATTTATGTATCTCCAAAATGCAATAATCAAAAGAGTGGCCGAAAAAGGTCCAGTTAAAGTTGCACTTATTGGAGCAGGGAAATTCGGTTCGATGTTTTTAAGCCAAGTTCCAACAACTTTTGGCCTTGAAGTAGTTGTCATTGCAGATTTATTTCCAGAAAACGCCAGAAAATCTTGTGAAAAAGTTGGTTGGAATAATGAATTGATTTTAAAAACAAAGTTTTTTGAATCTGGAAAAGAAGCAATAGAGTTACCTGAAGTAGAAGTGGTCATAGAAGCTACAGGACACCCTTCTGCAGGCATTGAACATGCAAGACATTCTTTTAAGCATGGTAAACATATCATAATGGTAAATGTTGAAGCTGATGTCTTGGCTGGCCCACTCCTAGCCAAAGAAGCTAAATCTGCTGATGTTGTGTATTCAATGGCTTATGGAGACCAACCAGCACTAACTGCTGAAATTATTGATTGGGCGAGAACCAGCGGTTTTCATGTGTCAAGTGCAGGCAAAGGTACGAAATATCTTCCAGAATATCATAAATCTACACCAGATACTGTTTGGAATTACTATGGTATTTCTTATGAAGATGCTAAAAAAGCAGGTATGAACCCCAAAATGTTCAATTCTTTTTTAGATGGTACCAAATCTAGTCTTGAAATGGCTGCTATAGCTAATGCATGTGAACTTAAGGTTCCAGAAAATGGTTTACTTTTCCCACCTTGTGGAATGGATGATCTTGCATCGATTTTAAAACCTAGGGAATCTGGAGGTGTTTTAACTCATAATGGACAAGTTGAAGTTGTGTCTTCTCTTGAGAAAGACGGAAGGCCTGTTTTCAAAGACCTTCGGTGGGGCGTATATGCTGTTCTTCAAGCTCCAAATGATTACGCTGCCTCTTGTTTTAAACAATATGGAATGAACACAGATGAAACTGGAGAATATTCCGCAATGTATAAACCCTTCCATTTAATAGGAATGGAGCTAAATATATCTGTATTTTCTGCTGCCTTACTCAAACAACCTACTGGACAAACTCAGTGTTTTTCAGGTGACGTTGTGGCAACAGCCAAGAGTAATTTAAGCAAAGATGAAACACTTGATGGAGAAGGAGGCTCTACGGTTTGGGGAAAATTAATACCCTCTAAAAACTCTCTATCTATTGGAGCACTTCCAATTGGCTTGGCACATAATATTAAATTGAATAAAAATATTAAAGAAGACCAAATAATTAAATGGGATGATGTTGACATTAAATTAGATGACCAAACCGTTAGTTATAGAAAATCAATGGAAAAGGAATTTAAATTTTTATTGGATTAATTGGCCCTCTATCTAAACGCCATACAAAACCAGAACGACCCTCTTCAGGGAAATAATTTCTTAACAAAGGATCATGACCAGGTATAACAAAGTTAATATCAGAGGCTAAACTTTTTATTAGTTTAAAACCATTCAACATATCTTCTAAATCAACCACAATTGGGAAAGGTTTTCCTTTAAGAAAATTCTCGTAAAAATGAGTTGCGTCTGAAGCAAGACACATATAACCATTAACTGTTTTAACTCTTACTGATTGTAAACCTCTAGAATGCCCTCCTATTAAATGTGTGGTAACTCCTGGCTTAACTGACCCTATACCATTATAAAAGACCACTCTTCCTGAATATAGGTTTTTAACCATTTGACATATATGTTCTCCAGTAAAAGGCATCTTAATAGTTTCATGACACATGCAAGGGCCGGTTGCATAAGCCATTTCTGTTTCTTGTAAATGAAACTTAGCATTTGGAAATTCTAGTAACCCACCGGCATGATCATAGTGAAGATGAGTAATAATAACATCGGTTACTTGACTAGCATCTATGTTTATTGCTTGAAGAGCCTCTGAGGGTGATCTTTCGATAGGTCGATTTCTTCTTTTGGCCTCATCATAATCATAACCAGTATCTACAACAATAATGTTCTTATCAGATTTTAAAACCCAAATAAAATAATCAATTGTATGGGATTCATTAGAGTGGTCATCAAATATAAAACTTTCAGTTCTTGTCCTATCTGATCTTTCTGCATATTTCAATGCGTAAATTTCCCAAATATTGTCTAAACCTGTATCCATTTTTATACCTTTTTATAATCAAACTTCTTCAAGCCTATCTGTAGCAGGAGGCGGAGTTGGGCTAATCTTCGAAATTAATTTATAAATCTCGTCATCTAAGGATATATTAACAGAATTCAATGAAGGAATTAATTGTTTTAAATTTCTAGCACTTATGATTGGCGCAGTTACAGCGTCATTATAAGCTACCCAAGCAACAGCCAAAGAAATAGGATTATGATTTAACTCCTTTGCTAAATCTTGTAATGAAATGGCAGCATCATACATCCAATTTTGGCCATATCTTAATTTATATTTTGCGTTATCATGTAACCTACCAGAACTATTCTTATTTGAAGATTTATCATCAGAATATTTGCCTGTTAAAAGTCCACCGCCTAATGGGCTGTAACTAATGACTCCAATATTTTCAGATTTTGCCATAGGTAGTATTTCAACCTCAGCTTGTCTTTTAACAAGGTTATACATTGGCTGCAGAATATCAACAGAAGGAAAACCATTTTTTTGGGCAATCATCTCAGCTTTCATTACTTGCCAAGCTGAAAAATTAGAAACACCAAGCTGAAAAAATTTTTTTTCTTCTTTCAATTCTTTTAGGGTTTCAAATGTTTCTTCTAATGGCACATTATCGTCCCAATGGTGTAAGAAAAAAATATCTACATAATCTTGTTTTAACCTTTTCAGACTCTCTTCTAACTGTGACCTTATATTTTTCCCACTAGACCCGCCAACTGATCCAGCTTTTGTTATCAAAATTATTTTTTCTCTTTCTTCTTTAATTAAGCTACCAAGAATTAATTCTGATTTACCTCCAGTATATACAAAAGCCGTATCAAAAAAATTAATTCCACTGTTTCGACAAGCTTCATACATTTCTTGGCTATCTCTCTCATCAGCACCATCTCCAAATTGCATCGTACCAAAACAAAGTGGTGAATTTTTAAGTTTGTTAGGGCCATACTCTCTAATAATTTTCATATTTTAAAAAACCTCTCAATTTTATTTAAATTGTTTCATCCATCCTAATCCAGCATCAGTAGTGGTTTTAGGTTTGTATTCAGCACCAATTATATCTTTATAACCTATATTTGATATTTCAGGTATTATATAACTAAAATCCAATTCTCCTTTATCAGGTTCTGCTCTACCTTGAACTGAAGCTATCTGGACGTGACCAACATAGGACAAATGATCTTTAAACCTTTGTAAAACATTTCCCTGATTAATTTGCACATGATAAAAATCAAACATAATTTTTAAAGTGCTAGCTCCTACTAATTCACAAATTTCTTTTGCTTGTTCAACCTTCGTTAGAAAATATCCTGGATTATCTCTAAGATTTAAAGGTTCAATAACTAAATTTATTCCACTATTATCAATTAATTCCTTAGCAAATTTTAGATTATCAATAAATGTTACAAGGGACTTAGTTGACAAATCTGTAACACCAGCCATAGCGTGTATATTTTTGGCTTTAATTATTTTTGCATACTCAAAAGCTTGCAATATAGCTTCTTTTGCTTCAGATACTCTAGAAGGAACTGCCAATAAACCATTATCTCCTTTTTCAACATTGCCTTTAACAGTATTTATTCCCATGACAGGTAACTGGACTTCATCAAGTGCTTTTTTTATTTCTTTTGCTTCATATTGGTATGGAAACTGAAATTCCACGGCATCAAATCCACTTTCCTTAGCTTTGTAAATAGCATCTATTTGCGAAAACTCAGTCCATAATAATCCCAAATTTGCAGAAAACTTATGCATTTTTAATCCCAATCTATATTAAATTTATTTATAACTGACGACATTTGCTTTTGATTTAATTCTTTTGCGTTTGTTCCTTTTAAAATTAGAGCTAATTTTGCTGTAGCCTCTAATTCTTCAATGGCATTAACCGATGCCTCAAGATCTTTACCTGATACTACTGGACCATGATTAGCTAAAAGAACAGCTGATCTCTTACCTACCAAGCCCCTAATTGCATCTCCCATAGCGGGATCACCGGGAATAAAAAAAGGAAGCAATTTTACTTTTCCTAATAACATTATCGAATAAGGTGTATAAGCAGGTAAAACATTGTCTTCGTCAATCCCTGGTATCATTGATAAAGCTACTGAATGAGTGGAATGTAAATGGACTACTGCACCTGACTTTAAGCCTCTCGTTTCGTAAAATGCCTTATGGAGTGGCAATTCTTTTGTCGGTGGTAAAGGTCCTTCAAATTCTCCGGATTTTGTTATCTTAACTATTTCATTAGGATCCAATCTACCAAAAGATGAACCAGATGGTGTAACTAGAATCTCGTTATCATTTAACCTAACAGATATATTTCCTGTTGATCCATGAGTAACCCCCCTTTCAAATAAGGAGGAAGCAAAAAAACATATACTTTCTCTTAATTTACTCTCGGACATACTTAAATTTTCCCTAAAATATTTAGTAACCAAAAATTTGAAAAAATGAGCCTATAGATAAACCTATAACAAAGTGGCTGCCTATTGCCAATGAACAAGCCATAAGTGGTGATGGGGTTTTTGTTGCTAAAAAGCCTTTACCAAGTATAGGCATAAAGAAAAACCATGGTACAATAACACTGATTAAACCAAAAACAATTCCATCAAGATATGATGCATTCAAAATTTGAAATTTATAAAATATAAAAAAAACTAATGAATATAGTATTGCCACAGAATAATGAACAATCCAACCAATAGGCAACTCATTTTTAATTGATTGTTCGGAGTCTATGTTTGGATTATAAAGCTTGCCCGAAGTTATTAATAAAACGAACCATCTGCCAACAACTGCCCAATCAGATGGATTTATTTGAAATATGATTTTTAGGATTCTTTGCCACAAATCCATTGCAACACAAGAAAGAATTCCAATAATTATAATGTGTACTACCTCCATGAAATTACTCCCTATAACTTAGTTTTTTCTAGCAATGAATTAATTAACAATATAAAATATAAATAATAATATCTATGATTATTTATTTTTAAATAAATCCATAATTATCAAAAAATATAGGGGAAAATTTATGACTAATTTTGATGGACAAACTGCGGTAATTACTGGTGGTGCTCAAGGAATTGGCTATGCCACTGCCAAAAGACTTATTGATGATGGTTGTGAGGTTATGATTTGGGATATTGATGAAAAATTAGGATTAAATGCGGCTAGAGAATTAAATTGTCATTTTTTGAAAGTCGACCAAACAGACAATAAAGCAGTCGAAGAAGCTACTGAAAAAACTATAAATAAAATTGATAAAATAGATATTTTAGTATGTAGCGCAGGTATTGCAGGCCCAACTTTTTCAACATGGGACTACCCAGTAGATGAATGGTCAAGAGTTTTCAACGTAAATGTTAATGGTGTTTTTTATTGTAATAAATATGTCGTTAAAAAAATGAGAGATAGAGGTTATGGCAGAATTATAAATATAGCTTCCATAGCTGGTAAAGAAGGTAACCCTAATGCTCCTGCGTATTCTGCTTCAAAAGCAGCAGTAATAGGTTTAACTAAATCTTTAGGCAAAGAAACTGCTGATCAAGATATAGCAGTAAATTGTATTACTCCAGCCACAGCAAAAACTAGGATTTTGGATCAAGTATCACAAGAATTTATTGATTATATGATTTCTAAAATTCCTAGAAATAGGTTTGTTACTGTTGAAGAGGTAGCTTCACTTATAGCTTTCTTGGCAAGTAGAGAAAATAGTTTTACCACAGCAGGTGTTTTTGATATTTCAGGTGGAAGAGCAACTTATTAATTGGTGAGGATTTTAAGGAGATCCTCTGCACCTATTAAAACCAATATTAGGGAGGAATATATTAGTTTATTTTTGTAGTAAACTGGGGGAGTTTATTTACAAATTCACTATAGGGAATCAACTCTAAAAGTTCTTCTTGTAAGTTAGATACGTTTGTTAGAATTCTAAATATGATTATTTTTTAAGCGTTATTTTTTTTAAAATTTTATTATGATTAAAAAATAATCATTTATATTTTTGAATTTAATTCCATTATACCTGACAAAATCACGACTGCGAAAAGTGCAAGCCCCATACCTCTATTAACCCATAGTTGCTTATTAGATGCTAAAGACCATTTTTTTAAACTTATGCCTAGCCATAACCAAAAAAAATGAATAGGTATCCATATAGAATTGACAATGATAAATTTAGTAATAATTTCTAATTCATAAGATGAAATACCCAAAGATAAAACTATGAATAAATGACCTTGAACAACATAGGCTTTGGGATTTATAAATTGTAACAGTATTCCTTCATATAGTCTTGGTGCCTTTAAGCTTTGCTTAAAACCAGTTTTATTATCCGAAGTAGCTATTCTCCAAGATAAAAATGACAAGTAAGATAATGATAAAAATAAAAAAGTTAGCTCAACTCCATCTATTTCAAATAAAAACTGTTTAAATCCAAGAACCACAAAAAGAGCAACCCCATTTGTTCCCAAAAATAAGCCAATTAGGTACATAATTCCAACACGCCATCCAAAGCCAGCACCAACACCTGCCAAGGATAGAACACCTGGACCAGGTGTTACCATCATTAGGAAACTAATAATTATGTATGTGATCATTTAAAATTATAGAGAAGTCTCTATACCTTAGATTGAAATATTTAGTAGATTATATGGTAATTATACCATGTAAGATTAAATGACAATATTATAAAAAAAGTTTGCCAGGGTTCATGATTTTATCCGGGTCAAATGCATTTTTAACTTTTTTCATAATATCAACAGCATTACCCAACTCTTTTAACATATATTTTCTTTTGCCCTGCCCTACTCCATGTTCTCCTGTGCAAGTGCCATCCATTCTAATGGCTCGTTCTGATATTCTGACTAAAAAACCATCTAACTTTTCTAACTCATTTTTATTATTTTTATCAATCAGTAAAGCAACATGGAAATTTCCATCACCTGCATGGCTTACTATTGGACCAATTAATTCATTTTTTTCCATGTCTTCAACAGTTTCAGAAATACAATCTGACAATTTTGAAATAGGCACACAAACGTCAGTAGAATATAATGAGGCGTCTGGCCTGACAGCTCTACATGACCAGTATGCATCATGACGAGCTTTCCATAATTTATTTCTTTCTTCATTATTTGACGTCCACTCAAAATCAATACCTCCAAAATCAGAAGCAATCTCTCCAAACAATTCTGACTGTTCTTTTACAGACGACTCACTTCCATGAAACTCTACCAACAACAATGGAGCTTCTGGCAAGTTTGTTTTCGAATAGTTATTAACCGCTTTTACTTGAGCAAGATCCATAAACTCAATTCTGGCCACAGGTATTCCAGCCTGGATAGTTGTTATAACAGTGTCTGTTGCATCTTTCACAGAAGGAAAACTTACCCTTCCACCTGCTATAACTTCTGGGATACCATATAGTTTAAGTGTGATTTCTGTTGTTATACCTAAAGTACCTTCGGAACCAACCATTAGACGAGTTAAATCATATCCAGCAGAACTTTTCCTTGCTTTATTAGCAGTTTTTATGATTTGACCATCTGGAGTAACAACTTCAAGAGCTACCACGTTATCTTTCATAGTACCATATCTCACTGCATTTGTTCCGGATGCTCTAGTTGCAGTCATTCCTCCAATTGAAGCATTAGCTCCTGGATCTATTGGGAAAAATAAACCTGTATCCCTTAAATGAGTATTAAGTTGCTCCCTTGTCACACCCGGTTGAACAACAACTAGAAGGTCCTCTGGGTAAACATTTAGTATTTTATTCATATTATTCATATCGATTGAAATTCCACCATATGGAGCGTTAAGATGCCCTTCGAATGAAGACCCAACACCAAAAGGAATGATTGGACATTTATACTTTTTACAAATGTTAACCACTTTTTGCACATCTTCCTTAGTTTCTACAAAAACAACCCCGTCTGGTAATTCTGATTCATGAATAGTCATTGTGTGAGTATGCTGTTCCAATATGCTTTTGCTATTCGAAAACTGTTGTCCAAACTCTTTTTTTATCTCTTGAACACACAATTCAATGCTTTTCTTGTCATAATCTTCACTAGACCAAGAAGAAATATTTCCATCCATATTTTCAAACCTATTTTAAACAACTCATTTTTTTTTAAAGTATTTTTCCAGGATTCATAATCCCTTTGGGATCCAGTTCTTGTTTAATTAATTTCATAAAATCAACTGCAGGACCCAATTCATCCAATAAATATTGTTTTTTCCCTTGTCCAACACCATGTTCACCGGTGCAAGTGCCATCCATATTTATAGCTCTGTGGGCTAATCTTTCTAAAAAATCATTTGCAACATCAACCTCTTTCTGAATTTTAGGATCAATCATAAGCTGAACATGGAAATTACCGTCGCCAACATGACCAACGATAGGTCCATATAAATTATTCTTCTCCATATCCTCTATTGTTTCCATAATACATTCAGATAGTCTTGAAATAGGGACGCAAACATCAGTAGCTATATATTCAGCTTCAGGTCTACTAGCCTTAACTGCGTAATATACGTCATGCCTTGCCTTCCAAAGTTTATTTCTTTCTTCAACACTTGAACTCCACTCAAAGTTGTTTCCACCAAAATCTTTAGATATTTCATTAAACAACTCAGATTGCTCCTTAACAGAAGACTTGCTTCCATGAAATTCTACCAACAGTAATGGGGCCTCGGGAAGATTTAATTTAGAATAATTATTTACAGCTTTTACTTGCGCTATATCAAGCAGTTCTATTCTAGCTACAGGAATACCCGCTTGAATTGTCATGATAACGGCGTCAGTAGCATCTTTAACAGATGAGAAAGTGCATCTTCCAGCACCTATTTCTTCTGGAATACCATATAATTTTAAAGTGATTTCAGTAATAATTCCTAAAGTTCCTTCTGAACCAACCAAAAGTCTGGTTAAATCATAACCTGCAGAACTTTTCCTTGCCCTACTTGCTGTTTTAATTATCTCTCCATTAGCCATTACAACTTCTAAAGAAATGACGTTATCTTTCATAGTTCCATATCTTACAGCATTAGTCCCTGAAGCCCTTGTGGATGTCATGCCACCAATAGACGCATTCGCACCTGGATCTATAGGAAAAAAAAGTCCCGTGTCTCTTAGGTATGTGTTTAACTGCTCCCTAGTCACACCAGGTTGAACAGTAACTGTAGAATCCTCAGGGTGAACCTCTATAATATTATTTAGATTATTCATATCTATTGAAACACCACCAAAGTTAGCATTTAAGTGACCTTCTAATGAAGAGCCAACTCCAAATGGTATAATTGGACAACCATGTTCATGACAAATTCGAACTGTTTTTTGAACATCGTTTTTGTTATAAGCAAAGACTACTCCATCAGGCAACTCAGGTTTATGAACAGTCGTGGTACTGGTATGTTGTTCTCTAACTGATTTAGAGGTCGAAAACTGTTGACCAAATTCTTTTTGCAAATCCTTAATTGCAGAATTAACATTATATTGAAACTTTTCATAAAATGAATTATTGACCTTAAGAATAGTCACTTATTTTCCCCAATAAAAAAACACAAAGTCATATTAGACTATATTTCAAAATAAAGATTGAGTAAATTATTAGATTTCAATAAATAATAATTTAGTTTTAGAAAATTTAGATTGCCTCATGAACAAAAAAGCTATTTTTTTAGGTGAATGTATGATCGAGCTTAATGGAGATATTTCTTCATTAGACAAGTCTGCTGCAAATATAAAAGTCAACTTTGGAGGAGACACTTACAATTCAGCAGTATATTTTTCTAGGTTAGCCAACAAAAAAATCAGCACTTTTTTTTCAACAGCTTTAAGCAATGATACTTTTTCAGAAAAAATGATTGAAAGATTTAAAAAGGAGAAAATAAAATGTAATTTTATAAGAACAGATGGGAAAAATCCACCTGGCTTATATTCAATTGAAATAAACAAAAAAGGGGAAAGAAGTTTCTCATATTGGAGAAATGAATCTCCTTCAAAATTTATCTTCGAGGGACAAAAGGGAAAAGAGCTAATTAAACAAATAAAAAATGTCAGTATTTTCTACTATTCTGGTATTTCAGCTGGGATCCTTGATCCTAGACAAAAAAAACAACTTATAGAAATAGGTTCAACAGCAAATATTTCTGCTTTTGATTTTAATTTTAGATCTCAATTACATTCTGATAAAGCAAAAAATCAAGAGTTATTCAAAAAAATTAACAATAATATTGATGTTCATTTTATATCTTATGACGATATTAAAGAATTGTTTGGTATAAAAAAACCGTATGAAATATTTCAAATTTTAGATAAAAAAAATCTTATCATTGTTAGATATAAAAATTCTTTTATTTATAAAAACAGATCTACGGAAATAAAAGATATAAAAGTTCCTCATGGAGAAGTTGTAGACATGACTGCTGCAGGTGACTCCTTTAATGGTTCTTTCCTTGCATTAATGCATAACGACAATAATATTCCTATTGAAGAAAAAATTTTAAAAGCTCATTTAGTAACAAGTGAAGTTATAAAACATAAAGGGGCTATTATTGAAAAAGATTATATGCCAAAAACAAATATCTAAAGGGGAGTTTTATAAGATGGATAAGAATTTACTTATAATGTCACAAATGCCTAAACATTTCATTGATTTAGCTGATAGACATTTTAATACCCATAAATTATGGATGAAAGATGATGAGGATAAATTTATAGACAAAATTAAATCAAACGTTGATGCTATTGCCGTAATGGGAGGATATAAAATTACTCCTGAATTAATGAAAAATATGCCAAATCTAAAAATCATTGCTTGTTATGGTGTTGGATACGATGCAATTGATATAAATTGTGCCAAAAGCTTGGGTATAAAAGTTACTAACACTCCTGAGGTACTCAATGATGAAGTTGCAGATACAGCGATAGCACTTATGCTTTGTGTATATAAAAAATTAGTGACTGCTGACAATTTTGCTCGAACTAATTCTTGGATTCATGGTGACTTTCCACTTACTAAAAAATTTACTGGCACAAAACTAGGTGTTGTTGGTATGGGAAGAATTGGGAAAGCTATTGCAGAAAGAGCAGAGGCTTTCAAATGTCAAGTTTACTATCATTCTAGAAATCAAAAGGATGTTAAATATGTCTATTACAATAACTTAATAGATTTGGCAAAAGAAGTTGACACCCTATGTATTATAACACCTGGTGGTAAAGAAACTGAAAAGCTTATTAATAATGAAGTATTAGATGCTTTGGGAAAAGAGGGTGTCCTCATAAATGTCGCGAGAGGCTCTGTGATCGATCAAGAAACTTTAATATATTATCTCGAAAATAAACTTATTTTAGCTGCTGGGCTAGATGTTTATACAAACGAGCCTAATATACCTAAAAAATTAATGAGTTTAGATAATACAGTTTTACTACCCCATATAGCCTCAGGAACAGTGGAAACAAGAAACGCAATGGGTCAACTGGTTTTTGATAACATTAAAAATTATTTCGAAGAAAAACCATTAATTTCAGCTGTTGTTTAGATTATTTTGTGTTGAAAGGCAACTCTATTCCAGCATTTCTAGCATAAATTTTGGCTACAGCAGCATCATCTTCATTTCCTAATCCACTTCCAGCAGCTGATATAAATTGTTGCAATGCAACAGCAGTTAGAGGGGCAGAAAAACTTGAGTTTTTAGCAATATCTAAAACAATACCTAAATCTTTAGGCCAAATATTAATTGAAGATTTTGGAGTGTAATCATTTTCAATAATATGGGGTGCCCTATTTTCAAGCATCCAAGATGTGCCCGCACATTTGGAAATAACTTCTAGAAACTTTTGTGGTGTTATACCTTGACTTATTCCAAAAGTAATAGCTTCTGCCATTGCAGCAATATGAATTCCTGCAAGCATCTGATTTACAGCTTTCATAGCTGACCCAGATCCAACAGTTTCTCCAAATTCAAAAATCATTTCAGAAGTTGCATTCAAAATTGGTCTGGCCGCTTCTACTGCTTTTTTATTTCCAGAAATCATGTATGTTAATTTACCCTCTGAAGACTTTTTTGAACCTCCAGAAATAGGAGCATCTAAATATAAAAGATTTTCATTATTGCTTAAAGCTTCCATTTCTTTAGCAAAATTTGGAGATACAGTTGTACAAACCATAATGAGGGAATTAGCCTTCATTTTTTTTACTAAACCGTCATCACCGAAAAGAATTTCTTTAGTTTGCTTTTCATTCAAAACAACGACAATAACAGCTTCTAAATTATCAAAAGGGATATTCGTGCACACACCACCATTTTTAATAAACTTATCAGTTTGAATAGAGTTTTTGTCTTGGCCATAAACTTTGTATCCTTCTCTAAGAAGTGACTGTGCTATTCCCAGCCCCATAGAACCAAGGCCAACAACTAAAATTTCTTTATTTATATCTGACATTAATTTTAATGATTATCCCTAGGCAAAGAATTTTTTACTTTCTGATATTTCACAGCATTTTCAAGGACTCCGCCACCTGATAGATCACCTACATAGTTTCTCTGAATTTCTTGCCAAGGCGTTTGACTTTCAGGATATGGTGGGACCCCATCTTTTTTTCTCTCTTCTATCTCATCATCACTTACGATCATGTTTGCAGTAAAATTATTTAAATCAATTACAACTTTGTCACCTGTTCTTAACCAAGCTAAACCTCCTCCAGTTGCACTTTCAGGTGAAGCATTTAAAATTGAAGGACTCCCAGAAGTTCCAGACTGCCTACCATCTCCTATGCATGGTAATTCTGTTATTCCTTGTTTAATCAAGTCATCAGAAGGTTGCATGTTAACAACCTCTGCAGAACCAGGCCAACCCACAGGCCCTGCTCCTCTAATTACCAGAATGGAGTTTTCATTCATATTTAGACTTTTGTCATTGAGTCTATCATGATAATCCTCTGATCCTTCAAATACTATTACATTACCCTCCAATATGCCTTCTTTGCCAGGTCTGCTTAAAAATTTATCTTTAAAACTTTTTGATATTACTGAGGTTTTCATAATGGCTGCATCAAAAAGATTACCCTTTAACACAATAAACCCTGCTTTTTGCTTCATTGGTTTATTAAAGGTAGTAATAACTTTTTCATCTTTAATTTTAATACCCTTAAGATTTTCAGACATTTTTTTTCCAGTTACCGTTAAGACATCGCCATGAATTTTATCATTTGCAAGAAGTTCAGACATTACAGCTGCAGTACCACCAGCTCTATGATAACTTTCACATAAGTACTCTCCTGCAGGCTGAATATTAACCATTAAAGGAATATCATAGCCAACATTTTGCCATGCCTCTGTTTCCAACTGAACACCGACATGCCTTGCAATTGCCGTTATATGTATCTGGGCATTAGTTGAACCTCCAATAGCTGAATTTACAACAATAGCATTTTCAAATGCTTTTCTAGTCATTATTTGAGAAGGTGTTAGATCCTCTTCGACTAACTCGACAATTCGCAAACCAGTTTTATAGGCCATTTGTCCTCGCTCTCTATAAGGAGCAGGTATATTAGCATTTCCTGTTAAACTCATTCCCAATGCTTCTGCGAGAGAGTTCATTGTTGATGCTGTACCCATTGTATTGCAGTGTCCATCAGAAGGAGCAGAACTTGTTACAATATCTATAAATTGCTCATAGTCTATCCTGCCAGCAGCTAATTCAACTCTACTATCCCAAACAGCAGTTCCAGAACCGGCGAGTTTACCATTATGCCAACCATCTAACATTGGGCCACCATTAAGAACAATAGCTGGAAGATCTACGGTTGCCGCAGCCATCAAACACGAAGGTGTTGTTTTGTCACATCCAGTCATCAAAACCACTCCATCTAAAGGGTATCCGTGTAAAATTTCAACTAAACCTAGATATGCTAGATTTCTATCAACTGCGGCTGTTGGTCTTTTAAGTGTCTCCTGAATAGGATGGACTGGAAATTCAAAAGCTATTCCACCAGCAGCTCTTATTCCCTCCCTAACTCTTTCAGCCAACTTAATATGAACTCTGTTACATGGTGATATATCAGATCCAGTTTGTGCAATTCCTATTATAGGCTTGCCAGATCTTAGTTCGTCTGGTGTTAAACCAAAGTTCATTGATCTTTCCAGATACAATGCAGTCATCCCAGGGTTTGTAGGATTATCAAACCATTGCTGACTTCTATATTTAGGGTTGAATTTTTTATCTGACATCACTTTACTCCAAATTAAATGGCTCTGAGAAATAATTAAAGTTTATAAAATAAATTAAAGATAGTATGTATATTTTATCACTATATAAATTTAAAAATAATTATTATAATCATACTTGATTTAAAAAAAATCAAAAGATAATTTCAGTATTTATTTTCTATTTGGGGGGCAAAATAATGAGTGGTGAAAAATTAACTGTTAAGCTTAATGACAATGACAATGTAGCTACAGCTTTAAACGATATAGAAATTGGAGCAATCACTCAAAATGTAAAAAGTATAAATAAAATACCTAAAGGTCATAAAATTGCCCTTACAAAAATTTCTAAGGGTGAAAAAATTATCAAATATGACCAACTTATTGGAATAGCTAGTAAAGATATTTTAGCAGGAGAACATGTACATGTAGACAACACAGACTTCAAGTCTACCGATCACGATTATGAATTTTCAACATCAATAAAATTACCTAATATGATTGAGCCAGAAAAAAGACCTACCTTTAAGGGATATAAGAGAGCAAGTGGAAAAGTTGGAACTAGAAACTATATAGGAATTCTAACGTCCGTAAATTGTTCTGCAACTGCAGCAAAAAATATTGCAGAATATTTTACTAAAGAAAAACTATCTAAATATTCTAATGTGGATGGTGTGGTATCTTTTACTCATGGAACAGGTTGTGGCATGGCAGACTCAGGAGATGGTTTCGATGCCCTTCAAAGAGTTCTTTTAGGATATATACAACATCCTAATCTAGCGGGCATTTTATTGATAGGTTTAGGTTGTGAGGCAAATCAAATTAGATTTCTTCTTGATGCTTTTAATTTAAATGAAAATCCTCTTTTTAAAACTATGACTTTACAAGATATGGGTGGTCTAAGAAAAACTATTAAAGCTGGAATAGATTGTATTGAAGAGATGCTTCCACAAGTTAATTCAATTGAACGTACAGACCAATCAGTAGAACATCTTAGCGTTGCATTGCAATGTGGCGGCTCTGATGCATGGTCTGGAATTACTTCAAATCCATCACTTGGACATGCTGCAGATTTAATAGTAAAAAACGGTGGCACTGCCATCTTAGCTGAAACACCTGAAATTTATGGTGCTGAACATATGTTAACAAGAAGAGCAATTACTCCTGAAGTAGGAAAAAAACTTATTGATAGAATTTTATGGTGGGAAGATTACGTCTTAAGAAACAAAGGTAGTTTAAACAATAATCCTTCTCCTGGTAACAAAGCTGGGGGACTAACGACAATACTAGAAAAATCATTAGGTGCAGCTGCTAAAGGAGGAACAACTCCTTTAAATGATGTTCTGTTATATGCCCAACAGGCAGAGAAAAAGGGTTTTTTATTTATGGATAGCCCAGGGTATGATCCTGCTTCTGTAACAGGACAAATAGCTAGCGGTTGTAATGTAGTTACTTTTACAACCGGTAGAGGCTCGTGTTTTGGTTGCAAACCATCACCATCTATCAAAATTGCAACCAATACAGAAATGTATAATAAAATGTCAGAAGATATGGATGTTAATGCTGGAAAAGTAATTACTGAAAACAAATCTATTGAAGACGTTGGGCAAGAAATTTTTGACCTAATAGTAGATGTTGCTTCTGGTGAAAAATCAAAATCGGAAATACAAGGTCTAGGAGACTTAGAATTTGTTCCATGGCAAATCGGCGCAACTATGTAAGGATTAATGATGATAAATTTAAAAGGTAAAACTGCTCTTCTGACAGCCTCAGGACAAGGTATTGGTAAGGCTACAGCTTTAGCTTTTTCAAACGCTGGAGCTTATGTTATTGCAACAGATATTAATAAAGAGAGTTTAAAAGAATTAAATGGAAAAGTAAACGAAACGCATGTTCTTGACGTTACAAATTATGATGCTATTAAACGTCTAGTATCTTCCATAAAATCTCCTGATATTTTATTCAATTGTGCTGGTGTTGTCCACAATGGAACAATATTAGAATCCAACGATGATGAATGGGATTTTGCATTTAATCTTAATAGCAAAGCCATGTATCATATGATTAAAGAAGTTATACCTTTAATGATAAAAAATGGAGCGGGTTCAATTATTAATATTGCATCTGTTTCATCATCGACAAAAGGCATACCAAATAGATTTATATACTCTGCCTCAAAGGCTGCTGTATTAGGTATCACTAAATCTGTAGCAGCCGATTACATCAATGACGGTATAAGATGTAACGCTATTTGCCCTGGCACTATACAAAGTCCATCTTTAGAACAAAGGTTAATAAACATGGGTAACTATGAAGAAGCTAGAAAACAGTTTGTTGCTAGACAGCCTATGGGAAGGTTTGGAGAAGCTGAAGAAGTAGCTAATCTTGCAGTTTATTTAGCAAGTGATGCCTCAGCTTTTACCACAGGACAATTTCATATAATTGATGGCGGTATATGCATGTAGTTATAAAATACTTTTATATATTATTACCAACTAACAATAGAGAAAGGAAACAGAAATGAAATTATTACGTTTTGGAGATATAGGAAAAGAAAAACCAGGAATTTTAGATAAAAATGGGATAATTAGAGATTTATCTGGACATATTATAGATATTAATGGTGATACAATTAATGATGAGAGTTTAAATAAAATTTCTTCTATTGATTTATCTACTTTACCGATTGTTCCTGATGGCACAAGACTAGGTGCTTGCGTAGGAAATATTGGTAAATTTTTATGTATTGGCTTGAATTATTCTGATCATGCTGCAGAAAGTGGGCTTCCAGTGCCCAGTGAGCCAATTCTTTTTTCTAAAGCCACCTCTGCAGTTGTAGGTCCAAACGATAATATTGAAATACCAAGAAATTCAGCTGAGACTGATTGGGAAGTTGAGCTTGGCATTGTCATAGGAAAAAAGGCAAAATATTTAAATGAAGGTGAGGCTGAAGAATATATAGCCGGTTATTGTGTTGTTAACGATGTATCAGAACGAGAATTCCAGATTAAAAGAGAAGGTCAATGGACAAAAGGAAAATCGTGTGACACTTTTGGACCTACTGGACCTTATTTAGTAACCAAGGATGATATTACTGATGTTCAAAATTTAAAAATGTTTTTAGATGTAAATGGTAAAAGAATGCAAGATGGTTCAACTAACACTATGATATTTTCTGCTAATTATATTGTTTATTACTTATCTCAATTTATGAGTTTAAACCCAGGCGATATTATAGCTACTGGTACTCCTCCTGGAGTAGGACTAGGTATGAAACCTCCAGTATTCTTAAAACCAGGCGATAAAATGAGATTAGGAATTGAAGGACTTGGCGAACAAAATCAAATATGCGTACAAGGATAATTATATTTTTAATAAATATATAATTCTTAAATTTTAGTGGGCTTATTAATTACTGAACCTTAACTATACATGGTATTTCAGTCTTTTCCTCCATGTTAAAAATAGATCTTCCAGTATGGTTAAGGTGCAAGCCATAAGTATGAATTGACAAGGCAACCTCATTCCCGTTGTTCCAAACACTATGAATATCCTCTGGCAAACAACACGAAACCTGGCCAGGAAGAAGAGTCTCCTCGTGACTTTTAATTAAATTGGCATACCCAGGCTTGGAACCATCATCAACTCTTGTGTAATTGGTCTCATGCTCTTGACCTTGAATTCCTGCAACTACTGCCCATGTTTTGTGATTATGTGGCGCAAGACCTTTATTAGGTGCCCACGCTATAGCAAAAATAGCTAATTTATGATCCTGTTCTTCATGTAATAAATGCAGACCAAAGCCTTGTTCTGGATCAACATTATAATACTCAGGTTTGATCCAATCCCTATTGAGAGCAATTTTTTTAGCTAGTGGTTTGATTTTTTCAATGATATTATTTTGATCAATATATTCTTTAGTAATTGAACGTAGATCATTTATATAACTTTTTAATGAATAAGTGGTCATTTAAGTATCCTAAAAAAAATTAATAGATTAAATCTATTATCATATTGCTATATATTCAAATAAATTGATTAAAATGAAACTAAATGAAACAAATTTTCTAATAATTCATAAACTTAAACTAATTTTTTATCTTTTCTTTTAAAGAACTGGCAATTAGTGCTCTTTTCTTTATCTCAGTATAGCTTGAAATGACTTCAGGTACTAACCAGCTTCCACCAACGCATAAGACATTTTTTTGACCAAGCCAGTCACTTGCATTTTTTTCATTTATACCTCCAGTTGGACAAAACATAATATCAGGGAAAGGTCCTCTTAATGATTTTATATATTCAATGCCTCCAGAAGCTTCTGCAGGAAAAAATTTAAAAATTTTATATCCTAAATCTAATAAGTTCATTATTTCACTTGCGTTAGAAATACCCGGTAGAAACGGAAATTTCGCTTCCAAAGCCTTCCTTGCTAATTTTTTTGTACAACCAGGACTAACAGCAAAACTTGCTCCAGCATCTTTTACAGATTTTAAATCTTTTACGTTTAAAACTGTCCCAGCACCAATTCTAAGTGATGGGTATTTTTTAGAGACTTTTTCAATAGCTTTTAAAGCGCATGGTGTTCTCAGAGTTATTTCAACTGTCTTAATTTCACCTTCTATTAAAGCGTCAAAAAGATTTTCAATTTTATCTAAAGTATTAATTGTTAAAACTGGCATTACCGGAGTTATTGTCAAAATAGAATTAATATAGTTATGCATAAACTTTCCAAACATAATTTTTTAATTTAACTTTTTAAGTAAATATGTTGTTATGCATTTTTCTTCAATAATTATTTGCTGAGAGGTTTTTATGAAAGTTTTAATAATGGGTGGAGCTGGAATGATTGGGCAAAAATTGCTTAATTTAATTCTTAAGAACAAAAAATTAAAAAATGAAGAAATTACAGAAATTACTCTGTTTGATATTATTGAATCTCCATATCCATTAAACTCTTCAATACCTATTAAAACTAAATCTGGAGATATTTCTGATCCAAAAACAAGTATTGATCTTATCTCGTCTAAACCTGATATAATTTTTCACCTAGCTGCAATAGTTTCTGGACAAGCTGAGCAAGAGTTTGATTTAGGATGGAATATTAATGCTAAAGGAAGCTGGAGTTTGTTTGAAGCAATAAGACAAAAAGGAGATAATTATTGCCCAAGGGTTGTCTTTACAAGTTCAATAGCTGTTTTCGGAGCTCCATTCCCAGAAAAAATACCAGATGATTTTTTCACAACTCCACTTACTTCTTACGGTGCTCAAAAAGCTATTTCTGAGCTTTTATTAGCTGACTATTCTAGGAAAGGCATGGTTGACGGAATAAGTATTCGACTACCAACAATTTGTGTAAGACCAGGAAAACCTAACTTAGCTGCATCAGGTTTTTTCTCAGGCATTATTCGTGAACCTTTAAATGGAAAAGAAGCAATACTTCCTGTAAGTGATGAAGTTAGACACTGGCATGCAACTCCTCGTTCAGCAGCAGGTTTTTTAATTCACGCAGCTGAAATTGACACGTCTACATTAAATAATAGAATAACCCTGAACATGCCAGGGCTGTCAGTAACAGTTAAAGAGCAGATAGAAGCTCTTGGAAGAGTTGCTGGCAACGATGTTGTTAAGTTAATAAAATACAAACCGGATCCAATGATCCAAAAAATAGTTGCTGGTTGGGCAAGGAATTTTGAAACAAAAAGGGCTATTCAATTAGGTTTTAAAGCAGAAAATAATTTTGATGAAATAATTAAAGTTTATATCGAAGATGATCTAAATCACAAAACTTAAAATAAAAGCCTACTTTTTTAGTCGGAAAACATAATGTGGCAATTTTGGATAGATAGAGGCGGAACTTTTACTGACATCGTGGCTAAAAACCCTGATGGAAATATAGTTGTTGATAAACTCCTTTCAGAAAACACATCAGCTTATAAAGATGCAGCTATCGCAGGAATAAAAAGAATTCTTGGTTTAAATAATTGTGACACTATTCCAACCAACAAAATTTCATGTGTAAAGATGGGGACAACAGTTGCAACGAATGCTTTACTAGAACGTAAGGGAGATAGAACTCTTCTTTTAATCACCGATGGCTTTGGAGATTTGTTAAAAATTGGTTATCAAAACCGACCACTTTTATTTGACTTGGATATTAAACTACCTGAATTATTATATGAAAAAGTTGTTGAAATACCAGAAAGACTAGATTCTCAAGGTAAAGTCATAAAAAATCTAGACATAAAAAAAGCTAGGCAAGCTTTGAGAGAAGCAAAATCAGAGGGAATAGATAGTGTTGCCATTGCATTTATGCACTCATACGTGAACCCAGAACATGAGAATATAATAGCAAAAATTGCTGAAGAAGAAAATTTTAATCAAATTTCAGTAAGTCATAGAGTTTCTCCATTAATTAAGTTAGTCGGAAGAGGTGACACTACAGTTGTTGATGCATATCTCTCTCCTATCCTCAGAAGATATGTAAATCAGATCTCAGAAGAACTTAAAGGAACAGAGACAACAAAGTTAATGTTTATGCAATCAAATGGTGGTTTGACTGATGCTAACTTTTTCCAAGGTAAAGATGCCTTATTATCAGGTCCAGCTGGGGGTGTGGTAAGTATGACAGAAACAGGAAAACAGGCAGGTTATAATAAACTAATTGGATTTGATATGGGTGGAACTTCTACAGATGTTTGCCACTTTGCAGGTGAATATGAAAGATCATTTGAAACAGAGTTGGCAGGAGTTAGAATTAGAGCCCCTATGATGGAAATTAATACTGTCGCTGCAGGTGGAGGTTCAATTCTTTCATTTAAAGATGGAAGATTTCAAGTTGGTCCTGAAAGTGCTGGTGCAATCCCTGGACCAGCCTCTTATGGTAAAGGTGGCCCTCTAACGGTTACTGATTGTAATGTTTTATTAGGAAAGCTACACCCTAACCATTTTCCAAAGGTTTTTGGTGAGAACGGAGATGAACCTCTTAACACAGCTATTGTTAAGAAAAAATTTCTAGATTTATCAAAACTCATTTCAGAACAAAACAATCAACCTATAATGGATATTTATAAAGTAGCTGAAGGTTTTTTAAAAATTGCTATTGAAAATATGGCTAATGCTATAAAAAAAATATCAATTCAAAAAGGCTACGATATAACCGGTTACACAATGAATTGTTTTGGAGGAGCCGGAGGTCAACATGCATGTCAAGTAGCTGACTCTCTTGGTATTTCAAGAGTCCTTATACACCCATATGCTGGAGTATTATCTGCTTATGGAATGGGCTTGGCTGAAATAAGAAGCATAAGGGAAAGTCATTTTGAAAAAAATATCAAAAATATTAATGATGCCAAAAAATTAATAGATTTATTATCACTGCAAGCAAGAGAGGACTTAAATAAACAAGGAGTTAGTAATTCTTCTATAAGTTTGTCAAAAAATGCCTTTTTACATTATCAAGGCTCTCATCAAAATTTAGAAGTTAAATTTGATACTATATCAAAAATGATCAAATCTTTTGAAAAAGAACACAAAAAAAGATTTGGTTTTTTTGTTGAAGGAAGAGAAATATTCATAGAGATGCTTACGGTTGAAGCTATAAGTAATAATTTTGAAACTCAGGATTTTTCTAGAATTTCTGGACCAACCGAGATATCTAAACCAGTTTCTTATCAAAATATGTTTGTTGATGACTTAGAAACATCTGTTCCAATTTATGAAAGAGATAAACTCAAAATTAATCAAACCATTGTTGGACCTGCAATTATATCTGAGGCAACTGGAACAAATATTATAGAAAAAGGATGGTCAGGCTCTTTAGATAAATATTACAATTTAATTTTATCTAGAGTTGAAGAAAAAAAGAAGGATTTTAGTGTAGGTACTTCTGTAGATTCTGTAATGCTTGAAGTTTTTAATAATCTTTTTATGAATATAGCAGAGCAAATGGGTGCGACATTGGCCAACACCGCTTTCTCAGTAAATATAAAAGAAAGATTAGATTTTTCATGTGCACTTTTTGATGAAGAAGGATCATTGGTTGCAAACGCTCCCCATGTTCCAGTTCATTTAGGTTCAATGTCAGAAGCTATTAGAACAGTAATAAAATTAAACAAAGACAATATTTTCCCAGGTGATGTTTTTGTTTTAAATGCCCCGTTTAACGGAGGAACCCACCTTCCAGATGTAACTGTAATAACACCAGTGTTTGATAAATATAATAAAAGAATAATATTTTTTGTTGCTTCACGTGGTCATCATGCCGATATAGGTGGTAAAACACCAGGGTCAGGTCCACCTGACTCAAAACACATTGAAGAAGAAGGGGTATTAATAGATAATTTTAAAATCTTTGACAAAGGAGTTTTCAAAGAAACTGAAATTAGAGAAATATTATCTTCTGGAAAATATCCTTGTAGAAATATAGAACATAATATGGCTGACTTGGCTGCTCAGATAGCAGCTAATAAAACAGGCATTAATGAAATCAACTCAATGATAGATCAATTTGGAATTGAAACAGTCCATGCTTACATGAAGCATGTGCAAAATAATGCTGAAGAATGTATTAGAAATGCAATTGTTAAATTAAATGATGGTAAATATGAGTATGAATTAGATAATGGAGAATTCATAAAAGTAAAAATTAAAATTGATAAAATTAAGCGTCAAGCATTAATTGATTTTACTGGGACTGCTAAAAAAAATCCATTGAACTACAATGCCCCTTTGGCAGTATGTCATGCCGTCATTTTATATGTATTTAGAACATTAGTTGGAAATAATATACCACTAAATGAAGGTTGTTTTAAGCCAATCAAAATTAAAGTACCAAATGATTCAATGATTAATGCTAAATATCCCTCAGCTGTCATAGCTGGCAACACAGAAGTAAGTCAGTTAACATGCAACGCTTTATTTGGGGCTTTAGGGGTTATTGCAGGGAGTCAGGCAACTATGAATAATTTCATTTGGGGAAATGACAGAATTCAAAATTATGAGACTATTTGCGGGGGAACCGGTGCTGGACCAAATTTTCATGGAACTTCAGCAGTACAAACACATATGACAAACACAAGAAGTACTGACCCAGAAGTACTTGAAACACGTTTTCCTGTTAGATTAGAAGAATTCTCTATAAGAAAAAATTCTGGTGGTAAAGGAAAATACTGTGGTGGCGATGGAGTTATTCGAAAATTGAGATTTCTTGAGCCAATGACTGTGACAACCTTATGCTCGCATCGGAAAATTCGACCCTTTGGGGTTAATGGTGGTGAACCTGGAGAGTGCGGTAGAGAATGGCTTGAGAAAGAAAATGGCCGAATTATAAATTTAAATGGTAACGATAGTTGTGAAGTAGAAATGAATGATTTGTTTGTAATGCTGACTCCTGGAGGTGGAGGTTTTGGAAAAAAATAATTTATTTATTTTAAATTATTTATCGCTTAAATTTTCTATAGCATGATTAATACCATTTTTTATATGTTCTTCTAAAACCTCTTGAGCCTTTGAATAATTTTTTTCCAGTGTATAATTAAGTAATTTTTTGTGCTCATTAATGGAACCTTTTCCTCGAAAAGTTAAAACAAGAAATTGATACCTTAAATATTTATCAAATATTAATTTATGTAGTTCAATCAAGTTGTTTGAACCACAATTTTTTATAAGAGCTTGATGAAATTCACTATCATATTTTTTCCATTTTTTTTTATCGTCTACTCCCTTTTTCAACATATCATTTTCATAAATATTTAATTTGTGATGAGTAGACAACAGTTCACCCTCCCATTCGGGATTTGAATTTTTAATTGATTTTTTGAGAGCGTGACTTTCAATTAATATTCTTAAATGAGCAATTTCTATTAAATCACCTTTAGAAACAGGACTTACAAAAAAACCTCTCTGCTCTTGAGAGCAAACAAATCCATCACCAGATAGTCTGCTTAAAACTTCTCTTAGAGTAGAAATACTAGTGTTATAATTTTCTTTTAATTCTTGGAGCTTTAATTTTTTAAGTGGAGGCAAATTACCAAAAATAATATCTCTTTTAATATTTTCATATGTACTAACACCAACAGTTTTCAAATCATCAATCATAACATTTTTCTTTTAGAATTAAATAATATCATATATTATATAATAATATCATATATTTTTAGGGTTACAAATGAAAACATCAATAGCAACTGTTTCTATTAACGGAAACTTAAAAGAAAAAATATTGGCCATCTCAAAAGCTGGCTTTGATGGAGTTGAAATTTTTGAGAATGATTTTTTAACATTTAATTTGTCACCCAAAGAAATAAAGAAGATTGTTAAAGATCAAGGTCTAGAAATTACACTATTTCAACCATTTAGAGATTTTGAAGGAATGCCTGACAATCATAGAACTAGAGCTTTTGACAGAGCTAAAAAAAAGTTTGATATCATGGCTGAATTAGAAACAGATTTAATATTAATCTGCTCTAATACATCTAATATTTCTTTGGGTGGATTAGACAGAGCCGCGAATGATTTTTTTGAATTAGGAGAAATTGCAAGAGAAAGATCAATTAAAATTGGTTATGAAGCCCTAGCATGGGGAAAATATATAAATGATCATAGAGATGCGTGGGAGATAGTTAGAAGAGCAAATCATGAAAATGTTGGCATTATTCTAGATTCATTTCATACACTCTCAAAAAATATTGATCTAAACTCAATAACAACGATTCCCAAAGAAAAAATATTTATAGTTCAACTCGCAGATGCTCCCTTACATAATATGGATTTACTTTATTGGAGTAGACATTACAGAAATATGCCAGGCCAAGGTGATTTACCAATATCAAACTTTATGGATGCTCTAAATAAAACAGGATACGATGGATATTTATCCCTAGAAATTTTTAATGATAGTTATAGATCTGGACCAAGAAATTTAATAGCAAAAGATGGCCAAAGATCCCTCATATCTCTTATTAACAAAAGTAAAACAAAAAATAAACAAGAGTTAAAAATCAATCAAATAGAGTTCATAGAATTTGCTGCTAATGAGAAAAATTTAAAAGAACTAGAAAATACTTTAAATGCATTAGGCTTTAATGAAATAGGAAAGCATCAACACAAAAAAATAAAATTATTTGTATTTGATAATGTAAAGTTCATTATTAATTATGAAAACACACTTCTAATAGAAGAAAATAGTAAAAAAGGTCCATACCCATATGCTTATGGTATTAATATAAATAGTTTAGATTTATTATTTAAACAGGCTGAATTATTAGATATTAGCTTAATTAAAAAACAAGAAAATTTAAATTTATCCATGGATGCAATTAATCATATTGATGGATTAATTTATGTAATTGAAAGTAATGATAATAATATTTGGGAAAAAGATTTTGGATACTCTCCAGCACCTGCAAAAAATGATTTTAACGTCAAAATAGATCATATTGCCCAAACACTTAATAAAGATGAAATGTCATCTTCATTATTATCTTACTCAGTTTTGTTTAGTTGTAAAAAATCACCTATTGTCGACATAATTGATCAATATGGAATTACAAAAAGTCAAATAATCGAAAATAAAACACAAACTTTTAGAATGACTATGAATGGAGCAGATAATTCAAACACTATTGCGGGACAATTTCTTAAAAAAACAACAAGACCTGGCATTCAGCATGTTGCTCTTAGTTCTGACAACCTAATTGCTCTAGTTAAAAAGTTGAAAAAAAAAGGTCAAGAATTTCTCAAGATATCAAATAATTATTATGATGACATAGAAGCCCGTTTTGGATTAGATTTTAATTTTTGCAATGAATTGAAGGAATTAAATATATTATATGATGAAGATGAGAATGGTTCCTTTCTTCAGGTGTATACAAACCTAATTAATAATACTTTCTTCTTTGAAATCGTACAGCGAATTAATAATTATCAAGGATATGGTGCAAACAACGCACTATTTAGAATAGCAGCACAGAAAAATATAATTTAATTAAATTGTTTTAATAAAGCTAATAATTTTAAAAAAAATGAACACCCAAGTTTAAAATATTTTAAATGTATGCAAAATCATATTTAATTTTATATAAAAAATCTTAAAGCTTTTTTTCAAAAACCTATATTATTTGTTAATATATATTCATTCACATAACTATTTTTAAAAAAAGTGGAACTAAAATTGATGTTGTTAGTCCACTTAAACCCATACCTACAGCTGCAAATACACCAGCATTTTTATCTCTACTCATAGCTCTAGCAGTACCTATACCATGACTAGCTAAACCCAAGCTAAAGCCCCTAGCTTCCATTTTTTTTAATTTTATAAGATCAAAAACAAAAACCCCTAATGATGCCCCTATCACTCCTGTTATTATTGTGATAATTGCTGTTAAAGAAGGAATGCCTCCAATAATTTCAGAAATTCCCATTGCAATTGGCGCCGTAACGCTTCTTGGTAATAAGCTTAAAATTAATTCCTTTTGGATTTCAAATTGTAATGACAGAATATATGTAACTAAAATAGCAAAAACAGATCCTATGATAAGAGATATAAATATGGCTTTACTATTTAAAATTATTAAATGCCATTTTCTATAAATTGGGATTGCTAAAGCAACAGTAACAGGTCCCAGAAGAAAATGAATAAACTTTGCACCTTCAAAATAACGCTCATACTTAATATCAAATGATATTAAAATTAGACTAACTAACAAAACACTTATTGCGACTGGGTTCAATAGAGGAAATAAATTTGTTCTTCTATAAATTGAATCTGATATTATATAAGATCCTATAGTTAACGTAAGCCAAAATAAAGGCTCAGCCTGAAGATAAACCCATATACTATATAGTTTTTGTTGATCTATCATTTTTGGTCATCTTCTTTAAGCAGTCTTTCCATTATAAATCCGGTTATTGCAAGAGTTAACAAAGTACCTAAAATTATTATAGTAATTACTGATATTAAATTCTCTTCTAAAAGAGTTAAATGCATTACAACCCCTACACCTACAGGAATAAATAATAAAGGAAGGTAATTTAGTAGACTTTCACATGAACTTACAAGCTCTCTTTCAAAGGTGCTTGGTGACCTATTATATTTATTTTTTAACAATAAAACGCTGAGTAGAAGAATTAACCCTATAACAGGACCAGGAATACTTAATTCAAAAAATTTTTGAACAAATTCTCCAGCTAATTGAAATAAGAAAATAGTAAAAATACTATTTAGCATAAAAACCTTGTTGAATATATAACCTAATTAAAAGAAAGCCTGAATACCAGTTTGTGCCCTTCCAAGAATTAAGGCGTGCACATCGTGAGTACCCTCATAAGTATTAACAGTTTCAAGGTTCATTAGATGCCTCATCACTTGATATTCAGCATGTATGCCATTTCCTCCATGCATATCTCTAGACATTCTAGCAATATCAAGAGCCTTGCCACAATTATTTCTTTTTATAAGTGAAATAGACTCTGGCGCCAAACTACCTTGATCGAATAATCTACCAACTTGAAGAGCAGCAGCTAATCCCAAAGTAATTTCTGTTTGCATATCAGCCAATTTTTTTTGAATTAATTGAGTTGCAGCAAGCGGCTTTCCAAATTGTTTTCTATCCAGAGTATACTGACGAGCTCTAAACCAACAATCTTCAGCAGCCCCCATTACTCCCCAAGCTATTCCATATCTAGCTCTATTTAAACATCCAAATGGACCTTTTAGACCAGTAACGTTAGGCATAAGATTTTCATCAGGAACAAAAACGTCATCCATAACTATTTCACCAGTAATCGATGCACGTAATGACAGCTTGCCATTTATTTTAGGAGCAGTTAATCCACTCATACCTTTTTCAAGAATAAAACCTTTTATTGCGTTATCATGATGTTTCGATTTTGCCCATACTACAAAAATATCGGCAATTGGTGAATTAGAAATCCACATTTTTGAACCAGATAACAAATAGCCATCTTGAACTTTAGTTGCTGTGGTTTTCATTGATCCAGGGTCAGAACCAGCATCCGGTTCTGTTAACCCAAAACATCCAATTAAGTTACCAGAGGCTAAACCTGGCAAATATTTTAATCTTTGTTCTTCGGAACCGTAAGTGTAAATTGGGTGCATTACTAATGATGATTGCACAGACATCATTGACCTATAACCAGAGTCAACTCTTTCCACTTCTCTTGCTACGAGACCGTATGATACGTAAGAAGCTCCAGCACATCCATATTTTTCTGGAATTGTAATACCCAATAACCCTAGCTCACCCATTTCCTTAAAAATATCTTTATCTGTTTTTTCGTCTAGAAAAGCTTCTTCCACTCTAGGTAAAAGTTTAGATTGAGCATAATCATGAGCTGTTGATTTAATAAGTTTCTCTTCTTCAGAAATTAGAGACTCTAATAGCAGGGGATCTTCCCAATTAAATTTGGGTTTAACTAGCTTATTAGATTTTAGATCCACTATTTTTTTATCATTATTTTTAGCTTGGGTATCCATATTAGTTCCTTTTTTTTGCTATATTACTTAATATATCAAAATTAAACAATATCTATTCAGTCTTGGTTAATTCTGCTAGATGTCTTTCAACAAAATCTAATCTATCTTGACCCCAATAAATTTGATCTTCTATAATAAATGTAGGAGCGCCAAAAACATCACTTTTGATTGCTTGATTGGTATATTGATCAAGAATTTCTCTACACTCAGTACTCTTGCCAAATGACAAAATATCATTTGAATTTAATCCTGTTTCATCTAATATTTTAGATAATATTTTTTCATCATCAACATCTAACTCTTTTATCCAAAGTGCACTCATTATATTATTAGCTAGAATAAATTCTTTATCCGTTTTTTTAATTTTAGCAGCAATAATTATCAATGATGGTAAAAGAGATTTTGAAGGAAAAAATTTTGGCTGAGGAACTAGTTTTATTTTTAAAAATTCACTCCATCTATTCAATTCTTGCAAGCGTATTTTTTGCCTTTGGGGGGGTCTCTTAGAAACGGGAAGTCCTCCCGAAATTGGAAAAATTTCTCCATAATTAACCGGATATAAATTCAATTTTACATCGAATTTTTTAACTATTCTTTCCAAACGCATATGCCCAAGGAAAGTCCATGGACTTCCATGACTCATAAAATAATCAATTTCTATCATTTTTTACTCTAAAATATTAATCACCAAAACCAGATCCTGCTTTTTTGTATTCATTTCTAGGAGGACTAAAAATATCTAATATTTTTGCACCATGTGGTCCAGCTACAATACCATGCTCAACTCCACCTGGTGTTTGCCAAAAATCTCCCTTCTTTATTGCAATTTGTTCTTCTCCTTGGATCCTTATCCCTGAACCTTCAATTAAAAAACCCCACTGTTCTTCTGGATGTGAATGTATTTTTCCTTTAGCATTTGGTTCAACGGTTACAATAGATAGCATAGCTTGTTCACCACAAAATATTCTAGTAGAAATACCCTCACCTAACACTCTATTGATTCCCGATTTAAGATCATCAATGTTATAAAAATTATTTTTTTGTGACATACATTGCTCCTTATAAAATCTAAGCGGGCTTATCGCCAGCAAAAGTAATCCTATGCATTAACCTTCTTTGGCCGTGATAATCATTAATAGGATTGTGCATTGTGCATCTATTATCCCATATTGCAACTGATCCTGACTCCCATCTAAATCTACAAGTGAATTCTGATTTAATTTGATGTTTAAATAGGAATTCTAAAATTGGTTGGCTTTCCTCCTCTGTCATTCCAACAAAATTGGTTGTATGCGCTTCATTTACATAAAGTGATTTTCTTTTAGTCTCAGGGTGAGTTCTAACCACAGGATGAACAGCCCTTAATTCATCTCCTTTTAGACCAACTGAAGCATGCTTCATTATATCTGATCTTGTTTTTGCCACTCTTGCCTTCCCAGAAATATTAACTGCTTCCAAAGTATTAAGAAACTTTTTCATACCCTCTGATAAACTTTCATAAGCTAAATATTGATTAGACCACTCTGTATCACCACCATAATGAGGTATCTCGATACCATATAACATCGTCCCCATAGGTGGTTCTTCTTGATATGTTGTATCACTGTGCCAAATACCACCAAAATTATTAATGTCCGTTTCCTTCTTCAAGATAGGTGTTATTTCTGGAAATTCATCTAAACTTTTAACAAAAGGATAAACAATAGGTTTACCAATTCTTTCCGCAAATGCTTTTTGTGTTCTCGGTTCAAACTTTTGATTTCTAAAAAAAATAACTTGGTAGGTTAAGAGTGCATCATAAATTTCTTCAATAATGTTGTCCGGAAGATTATCAGATAAATTAACATTCTCTATTTGAGCACCAAGAGCTCCAGCAGTTGGAAAAACCTCTATATTTTTAAAATCTTTCTTAATATTAAAATTTAAATTCATTTGGTAAAATTTTCTCCTTCAAAAATTAAGATACATGTAAGAAATTAATTGCACTTAAAATATTAAACAGCAATAGTTTAAATGATAAATCAAAAAATTATTATTATTAATTGTAAAGTTATGAAATGGAAAAAATAAAGTCTCCGCATCTTGAGGTTAACGAGGATTGGTTAAGTCTTAGAAAAGAAGAAGCACTTCTTCCAGATCTCCCTATAATTGATCCGCATCATCATCTATGGAATGTTGGTTTTGGCAAATACTATGTTGAAGAATTGTTAAATGATATAAATTTTTCTGGTCATAATGTTAAAGCAACAGTGTATATTATGAGCTCTTCTAATACTAAAATATATTCAACTCAAGGGCCTGACGAATATAAAACTCTACCTGAAATAGAATTCGCCACAAATGAAGGTAAAAGAAGTGACCTTATTCCCAATAACCATGTAAAAGTGAATGCATCAATAGTAGGTTCATTAGACCTAACTCATGGAGTCAAGATTAAACCTGTAATTGAGAAAGGATTGGAAATTAGTGAAGGGCGCCTAAAAGGAATAAGAATGTTATTAGCTTCTCATAAGGACCCCAGAATAACATCTGGGGCTGTAAAGTCTGACTTAGGGCTTATGCTTCATCCAAATTTTATTGAAGGGGCTAAATGCCTGGAGGAAGCAGGTTTATCTTTGGATTTTTGGATATATCATACCCAACTTCATGAAATGGAACAAATAGCAAAAGCTCTTCCTAATTTGAATATTATACTGAACCATATAGGCGGGCCTATTCACATAGGAGATTACGAAGGGAAGCAAGCTCTTACTCATAGAGAATGGCGATCAGCAATGCTGAGGTTATCACGACTACCAAACATATGTGTAAAGTTGGGAGGTTTAGGAATGGCAGTAAATGGAGCTAAGTTTCACTTGCAAGAAAATCCACCAACCTCGACTGACTTATCAGAGATCTGGAAACCATGGATTTATGAAACTATCAATATGTTTGGCGTTGAAAAGTGTATGTTTGAAAGTAACTTTCCTGTTGACAAAGGATCATGCAGTTATGGTTCACTCTGGAATGCTTTTAAAATTATTTCTAAAGAGATGTCACAAGACGAAAAAAATAAATTATTTTATGAGAACGCAGCTAATGTATACAAAATACAAATATAACCATGGAACCTGTGAGGTCAGTTAAATGCAAGTATCTATTCTTGAACAATCAGTGTCTGTTGAAGGAAAACCTCACTCAATTACTATTCAGGAAAGTATTAACCTTGCTATAAAAGCAGAACAGTTAGGTTTCAAAAGATTTTGGGTATCTGAGCATCATAATCACCCCACCATAGTAGGGAGTGCTCCAGAAATTTTGATGGCTGCTATAGCAGCTCAAACTAAAAAAATAAGAATTGGTAGCGCAGGAATAATGTTGCCACATTATGCCCCCTTCAAAATAGCTGAACAGTTTAAGGTTTTAGAAGCTATCGCTCCAAATCGAATAGATTTAGGGCTAGGTAGAGCCCCTGGCTCTGATGGGAGAACGGCCCTAGCTTTAAATCCTAATAGTAGAGAAGACAGTGAGCAATTTCCAAGTAATGTAAGGGATTTAATCGCGTG
>Ga0255766_10000291_pt1 | contig 44878 bp, 18 predicted proteins | sample 071ome_23_FD_179966 | JGI IMG/M metagenome (GOLD analysis project Ga0255766, IMG submission 179966) | Coastal salt marsh microbial communities from the Groves Creek Marsh, Skidaway Island, Georgia - 071403BT metaG (version 2) | ecosystem: Environmental > Aquatic > Marine > Intertidal zone >...
AGTGTAGCAAAAAGTGTAACTAGAAAGTTTCTAATCTTCGTCATTCTTGAGTAATTCCTCAACTCTACGGCGCATGTTTTCCATGTCCCGCTTTATATATCGTTGAGAATAACCATGATGCTGTCTCATTATCATGGTTCCCTGATAAAACATAGTTGCTGCAAATACTAGCAGCAAAACTATGCCAACTACTTCAGCGTGATGTTCAGCCATGGCAGAACAGGAGGAATTACTCCAATAAGTCGAAGCAGACCTTCAGCAAAAAGTGCAAGAACAACCCACCCAACACACATAGAGATAATTGAAGCATTACGATTATGCTTTCGTATGGCAGCATCAATCATCTCCTGTGCTTCAGCTTTAGTTATTAGTACGTTGTTGTTGGTCATCGGGAAAATCTTTGTCGAGGGTCTCAAACCGTTCCGCCCATGTTACTCCACCTTCTTTACCCCTGCAGGGATTGATGCAAGTGTCATCACCTAGTTTATTACAAACAAGTCCAGCAAGGTCAAGTTCGTTTCCTTTCTTACCTGTTCCAGACCAGTAGTGCTCTCCGTTGAGCCATAATGCACCACATTTAGGACATTCCTTCCTATCCATAGATAGGTCGGACAGTTCTTTGTCAGTCATCGTTGTGGAGCTCCTGAATAATTTCCTTATATTCTGCGGTGCTTTTGATTAGTTGTGCCTTGAGTTTTCTTGCCATCAAGTACATACGAAACCTAACCCAAAGATAACGCAGTTCCAAATCAAGATACGCGAAAAGTCGCATAGTCGCATCCACACCTGCATATGCCACTAGACATATGAAAATAATAAAGCACAGGTAGAATGCCAACATTGGTATCGAGCGGATACTATAAGTATAGTACTATTTACCAAAGTTGGCAGCTACAATAGGCTACAATTTTGTCGTTTTGTAAACAGAATTGGGGGGTAACTGCATAAATTACAGGTTTACTCAACAATTCCAAGCTCTCAGGGACTTATTGATTCTGCTATCAGGGTCCGATGCAGTCTTCTTAGAGGTAAGTTTCTTTTTCATTCCACTCATTCGAGCGCAGAATGATGCGCGACGGGGGTTTCCAACCTTCTTGCTTGGTGCTTTAAGGTCGCTTCCAGGATTTTCTCTCTCGTAAGACTTTCGTCCTTTTTCGTTAAGTCCGCCTGACTCGGACTTACCAGACTTTTTTGTCCAGGATGCTGCTTCATTCGTTTGTTCCTTTTTCTTATCTCTTTGTTTGAGATACTTACTGAGCTGCCTTTGCTTCAGTTGACGAATAATTTCCGAACGCTTGCTGAGATAAGGGGGTTTCGTTTTTTCAATTGCTTTGATGGCAACATCAGTTGCAGTACCTTCTTGAAAATCAAGTTCTTCTTTTTTCAAACCCAAACGACCAAGTAAAGACTTCTTCTTAGGTTTAGCAGATACAGAACCACCCTTCTGACGCTTAGCATAGTCCATGTAAGACTCACCAGGACGCAGTTTCTTAGGGTCCGACTTGGGTTTGGGTTTCGATGAAGAGGCACGGTCCTCGCGAGCACGTTGATTTGCACCAGGACCACCCAACTTACGGTCTTCTTCGGGGTCTGGGTGCCACAAATCAGCACGCTCATTGACATGCTCTACTTCTTCTTTAGTAGTTTTTTTGGGTTTCTTTTTAACTGTAGTGGATTTGTTTTTACCAGATTGACCACGAGTTCTCTCAGCCTCGTCATGGTCAAACGTGGGGTCTTCCATAGGGTCATAATAACCCTCTCTAATCTTTTCTCTCTTTGCTTTTGTCTTAGCAAGGAGACGCTCTCTAGCTGCCTTTTTCTCGTCATCGGAGACGGAGAACATGTTACGGTCGGTCTTTAGTTTTTCCGCTGGTTTTCCAGGAACTGCAGATTCGTTAGTATTCATTTTCTTCTCAGGCAAACCTTTATGTTTTGTTTTAGCGAATTTTTTTACGTCGGAACGCTTCGTACTGGCAGCAGCTTTGGCAACCTCAGGTGAGGGGTTTTCCATTTCCCCCTTCTGAGCCGCTCTAACCATCCCGAAGAATCTTTGTTGCGCTTTGGAGACTGCTGGCATATCAACCTCAACCTTCGACTTGTACCTCATTGACATACAGGGTCATGCCATTCGTGCTATCACCCTTTGCCTGAATCTTAATGCTGTTTCTAGCAAATGCAGTGCCAGTAAATGCAGCAAGTGCAGATGCATCAGCATCAATAGTAATAGCACCAGTTACAGGATTAACAGCAGTAACTTCTTTATGGGAGAAGTTATAACCAGAAACAGCAGCACCAGAGATGGTTACATAATCACCAACAACAATATTGCTTTGTTGGTTGGGATTATCTAAAGTTAATACACAAGGATTAGCAGCAGTTGCACCTGCAATCTTTGCTGCCTTGGGTTTTGCAAGTTTGAAGATTTCAGCACCATTTACAGCAACATGGACAACTTGGTCAGTCGCTACATTAGGAGCACCACCCCATGCAAAGTGATTGCTATGTGCATCAGCATTGATAAATCTATAATATCCAGTTTTCACTGTATATGCAGCAGATGTTTGAGGAGTGTCACTATTATCAGTGAGACTACCCAAGTCCTGAACGGGTACGGTTACATTCGATGCCATGTCACTCAGTTAGATTTCTTCTGTATTATTTATCTCCTTCTGCTTCTTTAGCATTTTCTGGAGTTCTGCTGTACTACCAACAAACATTGTATTGTTGACTGTAGACGGTCCCTTTGACTTGGGTTCGTCATCCAGTTCCTTCATTTTCTTCTGAAGGTCAATCAACTTGTCTGCTACGTCTCCGACGTTTTTGATAAGTTGACCAGCAACTTCATAAGCACGAGGATGGTCGCTCGCTCGTGCCACATCAAGTATGCCATCTACCGCCTCCTGACCTTTCATAACTAGGTTATGTAGTTGAGCACGAGTAGTCTCATAGTCTTGTTTGACATCTTGAGAGTCTGACTTCTTAAGCGAAGGTTTCTCATCAACAACTTTCTGAATCTCTGCGGGTTCAGTACCAAATACTTCGTTCAATCCGTCAAATGTGCTCATAAGTCTTCATCCTGACCAGTTACTGGATTGTACTTCTTATTGTCAACAAACTCAGAGTAAATCTCACCAAATCCAAAATCATCATCTGCATCAGCAGTGATGGGGTCAGGTGTGACTTGATAACGAACTTCACGAGGAGCAGGTGTTGCGGTAGTTGTATAACTATCGACGATTGCTTTCGTGATAAGTTTGCTCTCTTGAACAGGACCGTAGAGGTACGTTTTTACAGTGAATGTAAGTGTGTATATGATTGCTCTACGAGTTGCAAAATTGCCTTCGTAGTCATCCTCATATCCAATACTATTTAATACGATAGGTACATCTCTAACATCATCATCTTCCGCAAGTTTCATCGAAAGATTGTAATGAGGTTGGAAGAATGGGAGAATTTGTTCTAATACCTGTAGACCATCTTCTTGGTTCTTAGAGATAATTGAAAGTTCAAATCCAAGGTTGTAAGGAACAGGCATGAATCTAGTGTCTGCTTTGCTGCTATCATCAGACTTAACCCTCTTCATCGTTTGTGTGGGAGACACTTTTCTAGAGGGGTCGTAGTCTATACCGTTAATCTCAAAAGAGATACGAGGAAGAGTAATCTGGACACCACGATTCGTCGGGTCGGGATTTTGGTCAAGACGCGCCAGAAACTTTTGCTTCGGACCATAAGCCAGAGGCACCTTCATCACTTCATTAGAGCGACGAAGTTCAATGTTGTTGAACAAAGTTCCAAACCCAACAACAGTCTTTCTAAAAATTTCGTTGTAAAAATATGTACCTAACATTTATTATGTTCCCGAAATAGTTCCAAAGGGATTGCCCTCAGTGAAATCAATAATGTCGTCATCTTCACTCTCAAACGCTGCGTTTTGGTCGTAACTAGATGCCGTATTATTTAGAGTAGTATAAGTCTCAGGACTCCAGAGAGCACCTGATGTTAGACCCTTGATAGTCTCAGCAGTATTAAACGTTCCAGTACGATTGATTACTTGGAGAGTTCTAGTTGCTGCATCCCAGGACTTGACTTCTGCTCTATTGTCTTTTGGACTGTAGTCGATTTCGACAGTAGGTGCAGAAGTGTACCCACTGCCAGGGCTTGTGATAGTAACACCAGTAACGAGACCAGCAGCACTAACCGTAGCAGTACCCGTAGCACCATTTCCTCCACCTCCGCTAAATGTTACGGTCGGAACAAGTGTCGTGTTGTAATACTGACCACCATCAGTAATTGTCACCGCAGTAACAGCATCACCAGTGATAGTTGATGTAGCAAATGCACGATAGAGGTCACCAACAATCTCTTCCCCAACGGTAAAGTCTCCAGTACCGCCAGGGTCAAGAATGAGTTTGATAGAAACTGCGTTGTTAGTTTCTACAGCATCAATTTCAGCAACTCCAGTGTCGATAGACTCATCGCTATACTCGAACAGTTCACACTGAAGTTCCCAAACATATCCTTTCCCCAACTGGTAGAAAGGTCTTTCGTGCTCTACAAATTTAATTTCAAATAATTTCCTGGCAACAGGGAACCAAATTAGGTCACCCTCGTTTGGTCTTCCTTCCACGTTGAGGGCGGCGTTCGCGTCCACTTCGCTTTCAAACTTTGCGCGAGATACAACAAACGTCGTTTTGTTCTCGATGCGGATTCCGAACTTACTAAGGAGTTCACCTTGTCCTTCCCATCCGTCAACATCGTTGACATATGCTCGGATAGAGAGTGCTTGATTGAATTCAGAGGTTTCGACTTCATTGAGGATAGTGTCTCGGTTGACGTAGGTCCTAGGTAGATAATACACGTCCTGACCGTACAAGTCAATGCTTTCGTTGATTAAATTTCCAATAAAAGTCTGCTCCTGGGCAGACCCATTGAGTTTCAAACGGCAAGCACTTGTAGGTAAGGACTGAATGCAGTTGTCTGGATTCGGATTTGAGTAAGTCATCCAACTATGTCAAGGGGAGGGAGTTCGTAACGAGTGTGCAACTCATCGATGAGCGCCTGTTTCTTTTTGTCTGCGTCGTCCAAGATTGCACGACCGTTGAGGGTGACACCACCAAGCATTTGTACACCATCGTACTTGCTCAGGTTTTGACCCCATTGCTGTTGGAACAATGCCTCGGTGTAACCTTTCAACCATTCGTTGTTGTAGGCATCGGTATATGTTTCTGGGTCAATCGGCATAGTACAATCTACCAAGATGTAATTATCATTGGTAAGAGTATTCTTCCAATCAAAATCCAGGAACAATTTGTTTTGGTGGACAGTCCAACGTACTCTTCTATGAGCTGTAGAATTGGTAACCCAATCCAAGGTCTCAAGATACTGAGATGTCATGAAATAGTGGAGAATCTGACCATGAGCAAATCCATAGATATCGTTCAGGAAGATTTGATATTTGATATTGAAGATATTGCCAGGTACAGTTGTCGAACCATTGAGACCTGTATACACATGGTTGATACCTGTGACTCCAGGAGGAAGTTCAACATAATTGTCTAGTTCTTGCCACGCTGTAGAACCCATGGTTGTAGCACCTTGAGCAGCAGTTCTAATCGCTTCAGTCACCTGAATACGAATGATGGTTTGGTAAGAACCTTCATAATGAAACTCTTGGAACTGATGGATTGCCTCTTCAACTAGGTCATCCAGTTGCTCATCGCATACGTTAATGTCGATGGCAGGATAACCCAGTCTACGAAGAGCATACGCCTTCAGTTCTGCTTTGGTGGCGGGTTTAGTAGCGGACATTTTTTATCAAGCGAACGGAGTAGAATCGATGACGCGGGTTTCGCCATTGGCAACCCCGCCAGTGCTAAAGGTAAGGGTTTCTCCAGCAACGAAGAAACCAGTAACGCTATCAACTTGGATACCTTTAATACCACCAGCGAGGTTGAGGACATCGGTGATAGTACCAGTTGCACCAGAAACAGAACCAACGAAAGTATCACCAACTGTCAAACCAGTGTTAAGACCAGTATGACGAATTATGAGAGTTGTAGTAGTTTCAAGGTTGGACAGCATACTCTGGAGTTGCAGGAATGCATTCTCCAAGAACGTCTGGGAAATCTTAACTTCCCCACCAGCAACAGCGAGATGATTGCTGTTGAAGGAAGCAACACCTCGGTTAGAAGCGGTTGCAATCTCAGCATCAATCTCGATTTGGTTATTGACATCATTATAATTGATATCAATACCTTCACCTGCAACCAGAGCGTTACCAACGGCATCCTGAGCACGTTCTGCAGTGAAGTACTGATAGTTAACGTTCTCAGAGATGTCTGCGGTAGAAGCGCCTGTAGCAGACGTTACACGACCTTTGGCGTCTACGGTAACCTTAGTGTAAGTTCCTGCCGTTACACCGCTGTTTACCAGGGTGCTAGCGATTGTGACATTGCTACCACCATTAAAGGAAACGGAACCAGTGAGGTCACCAGACAAAGCAATGTTTCTTGCAGTCTGCAGAGTAGATGCTGTGGAAGCATTACCAGCCAAGTTACCAGTTACATCACCAGTCAGGTTTGCGGTGATAGTACCAGCAGAGAAGTTGCCAGAAGAATCTCTAGCAACCAGACGACCAACAACGTTAGCCGAAGTCGCGTCGGTGACAATCTGACGAGCATTTGCACCGTTATAGGAAGTACCAGAAGCAAAGCTCAGGTGTGTTCCAACAGAAAGAGTGTTGCTTACTTGAGTTGCTGTTCCCGAGAGGTTTGCAGTAATTGTACCTGCTGCGAAGTTACCGTTAACGTCACGTAGAACAACAGAGTTAGCAGCAGATGCGGTGTTGGTGTTGAGGGTAAAGGTTGTGTTTCCAGAGACACCATTGCCATTGGTAACAGTAAGACCTGTTCCCGAAACAGCAAATGTTCTCCTATCGTATGTTCCATTTCCAGTCCTTACGAGGTAACCTGTTTGTGTTGTTTGAGATGCCAGTGCAGTGATGTCTGCATCATCAAACGTGGTGGTGATAGTTACGTTGCTACCACCATTGAAGTTGACATTACCATTAACAACGCCGTCAATAGCGATGTTGCGGGTTGTCTTCAGAGTATCTGCCGTAAGAGCATTACCCTGAATACCTGCACTTGCTCCAGTACCACCATTTACAGTGATAATATTTGCTGAGAAGTTACCGATAGCATTACGATAAACGACTGTGTTACCTGTAGCACTTGCAGAGGTTGTCATACCATCCAGCAAGTCTGCGTTCAGGTTAGTAACCTTAGTTGTGGATGCAACAGTAAACGGAGCAGTACCAGTAGCAACGTTGCTAATAAGTTGTCCATCGACAGTGATTGTTCCATCAACATTCAAGTTGCTATCGATGTCAACCGAAGTGCCTGCACCAGTGACTTCCAGTTTGCCGACACGGAGGGTTGCATCAGTACCTGTGTAAACTTCGGCATTGTTGGTAGCACTCTCAAGCATGCGGTACTTACCGAGGTTGTTGTCCCAACCAAAGAAACCAAACTTGGCACCACCATCGTAGTAACGGAACTCAACACCACGGTCCTTGCCGTCATTAGAGCTGGGAGCAGTATCACCACCCAGAGTAATGATGGGGTCATCAATGGTCATTACCGTCGAATTAACGGTAGTGGTAGTACCGTTGACCGTGAGGTTCTGGTTAATTACAACGTTGTTTTGGAATGTTGCATTACCATCAACATTCAGCGTATTGTTCAGTTCTGTATGACCGTCAACATCCAGAGTGGAGTTGAGAGTTGTAGCACCGTCAACATCTAATGTATTGTTGAAGGTTACACCACCATCAACATCAAGAGTACCATCGGTGTGGATGTTGCCAGTAGCACCATCGATGGTCATCTCAATGTTGCCAGCACCATCGATATATCTGTATGTGTTGTTGTTACGATAGTCAATGTTTGCTCTGAACGTAGAAGCGTTATCTACATCGAAAGTGGAACCATTGAAGTTAACATTGTCATTTACTGTCAGACTACCTTGAATAAAGGTGGCACCAGTATTAGACCAGACGTTAAACTTATCAGTACCGTTATTGTCTTGTACTCTGAAATAGGAGTTAACATCATTAACGATGAGGTCTTGCTGGAACGTTGCGTCACCATCAACGTTGAGAGTGCTATTCAGTTCCGTGTGCTGATTAACAGTTAGAGTGTTATTGAGTGTTGTAGCATTGTATGCATACAACGTACCAGAAATGCTAGTGTTGCCGTTATCGTTATCAACAGAGAAACGAGTAATGTTGGTGCCATCTTTGATACTGAAGTATCGGTTCGCACCAACAAAGTTGACATTCCCATTTACGGTTTGGTCAGCATTGATTGTTACGTTAGCATCAAACTGGGAAGTATTATCGACTTCCAGGGTGCCGTAGATATAGGTGTTACCGTTGTCAGTATCAACTGTAAATCTGTTTGCTGCCGCTGCAGTACGAATGATAAACTCTTTGTTGTCTGCAGTGACAATCAGGTTGTCGGTAATCTCAGTTTCCAATTGAACATCGAGAGTACCTTCGATGACAGTGTTGCCAGTGTCAGTATCAACAGTGAACACCGCCGCAGCATCACCATCAAGAATAAGAAAATCTTCGTTTGCTGCCTGAATGACGAGAGAATCGAAAATAGTTACTTGACCCTCTATGTCCAAAGTGCTGTTAGCAAAAATTGCACCACCGATACCTACACCACCAGCAACAATCAGAGCACCTGAGGTATGAGTGTTGGAGACTGTAGTATCTGTCAGCTCAATACTACCTGCGACCAGGGTAGAATCTGTACCAGAGAAAACTTCGGATGAGTTGGTTGCAGCATGAAGCAAGTGATACTTGCCCATGTCATTATCCCAACCAAAGAACCCAAGACGTGCTTGAGTATCATAGTAACGGAACTCAATACCACGGTCTTTGGAGTCATTGACAGTAGGAGCAGTATCACCAGCAAGTGTGATGATGGGGTCATCGATTGTTACTACCGTAGAATTTACGGTAGTTGTTGTTCCCATAACCGTGAGGTCACCCATGATGGAAACTGTACCTGCCGTGTTACCACCAGCAGGATACGGGTCGATTGTAATAGTGCCCGCAGAAGTATTACCGTAGATTGTAGAACCATTGAAGTGAATATCTTCAATGATAACGTCATTACTTGTAGATTGAATTGAGATATCATTATCAGCGGTCATTTCAATCTTCGCTTCACCAGCACCAGCGTTATTTGCTGTGAAGCGAAGGAATCTGTTGGATGTAGTGTTTGCATCCATGAGAACCGTCAGAGAACCTTGACGGTTGATAGTCTGGATAGATGTGCTTGTCTTATCAAGAGTAATATCACTGAAGATTGTTGCCGTTGCAGTGTTTACATCTAGGTCTTGGTCGTGTGCAACATGCAGAAGGGAATTACCACTGGTGTTGTTTACACGCAGAGTATTAATAGTAGTAAAGCCTGTATAAGCATCAGCAGTAGTGTGCTCGTTGTCGAGCTCATAATCCGTGGTGGAATTTCCGTCTGTGAAGATGAGTCGGTTGTTTTGCAGCTGGGTGTTGTCGATTGCAGCTGCTGCGATTGTGACGTGTCCGTTAGTATCAACATCAAAGTCCTCTTGAGCAAAAGATGCTAAACCTTTCTGAGGTGTGCCAACTGCTGCCAGGAATCTCCAACCACCAGCATCTCCGCTGGTGTGAGAAGGAGCACCAAGACCAGAGTTGATTGATACCAGTGCCTGATATACATTGCCACCAGAGTGAATAATATCGTAGCGAGAATATGATGTCGCTGCATCATATTCAGGTTGTTTTGTACCTTCGATTGCAGTGGTAATCGGTATCGTTTCAGATGATGTGAAACGACCCCATCTGTCGAGGGTGTAGCGAACTGTATTGACAGTTCTGTTGGTATTCAGCGGCAGGTCATCCCCACCAACAGAAATAATTGCAGGAATATTATAAAGTGCAGTGTCGTCAGTGCCTGTAGCAATATATTCCGATTCGAGAGTAACCACAGAGACTGCTAAGTCAATTTGGGGGTTGCCGCTGACAGCGTTACCATTATCAATGTCAATTCTACCTGTGGTTCCCAGGAGAGTTCTTGCTTGAATCGTACCAGCAGCGGTACGAGAAACCATGCCCAGAGCAGACAATGCAGCGAGAGATGTCAGGTCAGGGTCGAGTGGTTGTACGTCAGTAAGACCCATGTCCACATAGGACGTTGGGTTAGAAGCATTTGTGATGCGCCCCTTAGCATCAACAGTTAGTTTTGTATAAGTCCCGTTCGATGTGGTTGTACCATCATAGTGAGGTAGGGTTGTAACAACCTGAAGCAGCGCGTTAATGTTCAGGTTAGAACTACCATCAAATACACCAGAACCCACAACGTCCTGAGACAACTGAATTTGACGAGCAGTTGTCAGTCTCTGTGCGGTAGAAGCAGAACCAATCAGGTTTGCAGTAATGTTACCTGCAGAGAAGTTACCGTCAGCGTCTCTTTGAACAAGAGTGTTTGCTGTACTGGTAATCGACTCCAGAGGTCTTTCGTATCGTAGGGAGTTCCAAGACGTAACACCATCACCGATTTTGATACGACCTGTATCAAGTTCGATTCCGAGTTCACCTTGAGCCAGAATAGGGTTAGCATTTGCCCATTCCTGAGCGCCACCACGACGTAGTTGGATTCTATTTGCCATTGTCTATAAACGCTGCTTAGGGGGACTTCTGTGAGTTATAGTTATTTATCACAACAAAAAGGGGACCCGAAGGTCCCCTTTACTTACTCATTCTTCAGGAGGGGTATCCGCTACGACCACCTCTTCTTCGGCAGGTGGGTCAACATAATACTCCAGTGCCTCAATAGCACCTTTGAGTTTGAGGATTGTCTGCTCATTTTGGCGAATAGAAGAGACCAGTTTTTGGTTCTCTTCAAGCAGTCCTTCCATCCGTTGACGGAACTGCGTCAGCATTTCATCCTGGGAAACTTTCTCAATTGTCATGATTTTTTTGGACTAACGTTAGTAGGAGTGATTTGATATCTCCCATTTCTGATTTTAACTCAGAAATCTCATTTTGTAAATCGTTTAGAGATTTGTTCTTCTTTTTATCCTGTTCAAGACCGCGCATGTAGTTTTCATACTCACGGCGGTTAGTGTTAACAACCGCCCCAGAGTACTTATCTCGCCCCAGGTGAGGGTGGTCCGTCACAGGTTGAAGTTCAATTTTCGGGTCAATCATGATGCAAGTGCAATTGCTCTAAACTCTTTAATCTGTGGGGGATATGCTTGGTTTGCACTACGCATTACAATCTTAATTTGATATGCGGAGAATTCCAAACCAGTTACTTCGTACTCATAATCAGAGTACATTACTTGGTCTGTAGAAGAAGGAATGGTTGCATCGGCTGTGGGGAAGTACTCATATCCGATTTCATCCAACTCCTGACCAGAACCAGGCGCGACTACCTTATATAGGACATCAATCTCAGCACCATTTGGACGGTATGCACTAAACATAACCTTAATGGAGCGAGAAGTGTTAGTCAGACGTGCAACCTTAGTCAAGTAAACTGCGGAATGCGGGTCACCTGTAGGTTGCTTAGAAAGAGTCGGGTTAGAAGGATTGTTAACTCTATTAGAAGTTGTAATCAGAGAAACACGGTCAAGGTCAATGTAAGGACTTACATTATCAACACTAGACTGCAATGCACACTCAAGTCTAAGAGACTTCTGACCATTTAGTTCTTCATCCTCATTAACCTGCGAACAAACCATTCTCGGAGAAGCGAAGTAGTTTTGCTCATTCAGGAGAACGTCATCCAGAACACCATCATCAACAAAGGAATTTTGTGTAGTAGTGATACCATCATTAATTGAAGAGCCAGAGATTGTACCGACCCTAGCAGTCATCTCGGTCTTCGGCAGAACAAGATTTTGTACTGTAGGTGTCAGAACTTCAAACGGAATGTTCTGAGTCGCAGATGCGTTAGCACCACCACTGACAACGCCAAGGCGTGCAACAGACTGAGTAACGAGTTCATATGTATCCAGAGTCGGACTAGAAATCTGGTTATGAGTCTTATTGATTTCAATCAGAGGAATGCCATCAAGGTTGTAGCAATGTACTACATCACTTTCAGCATGAGCAGAAGCAGTGGTATTGTTAGCACCTCTTTCAACTACAGTAATAGACTTACCATCGGCAGAGACTTGGTTGTAGCTAATAATTTCATCGCCAATCTTAATGTATCCAGGATTGCTGGCAGAAATGCCAAGACCATTGACAACAGTGTGGAATGCCCGAGCATCGTTGATAGGAATTGTGGTATCATCATCGTCAACACCAGCAGTCAGATATGTGGGATTGACCTCGGATTCAACGTTCTGAATAACAACGTTGTTGCGGGTATCATGCATACCATGGTTAGAATGCAGTACGGTAACCTTCTTAGTGGATTGGTCGAATGTCGGTGTGATAGAAACGAACGATTCAACAGAGTCGCCAGTTACAGTGTGGTTTGCACCATCAATAACACCAGAAACAACTGTACCACCAGTGTTGGTTGCCTCAACAGTTTCGTTATCAGTGAATGTCTTAGAAACAAACTTCAGAGTCAGAAGGCGGTTGACACTATCCCAACTTACAACTTCAGCAGTAGCACCACTGGTTTGACCAGTAATTGTTGTACCAACTTCAAAGTCACCTGTCAGACCAGCAGCAAGGATTGTCATACTGCCTTCCGAACGGGAAGAAACCAGAGAGTACGTTACAACACCACCAGTATTAGAACCAACTTGGAAAGCACCACTAATATCAGTTACGGTGATTTGGTTGGGATTCGTAACGGTGTTGACTGCCGTAATGGTAGCAAGAGCATTAGAAGTCTTCTGATAGATTCTCGCACCAACAGTAAAGGTCTTACCTACACCATCAAGTACAAAGATTTGGTCAGGTTTATGTGTTTGGATTGGATTGTTTCTCAGATGGAGAACACCGCCATTACCAAGACCAAGGCGAGCGTTAGTAAACGTTGCCGTAGCACCTGTGGTGCTAAACTTCGCTCTATAAAGGTTGAACTTAAGGTCTTCGTACTGGTCAGCAGTCCAGGTAGATGCGTTCTGCGACTTGAACAGAACACCAGCATAGGGTTGTTCGGAGATAGTTCTGTCTCCAGTGACATCAACGTCACCCATTCTAGAAATCCAGACCTGATACTCGTTAGAGTCAGTGAACAAAATCAGTGCATATTCAACGCCTTGCTGCAAGTAGACAGGAGCACGGAATGTGAACTTAGTCGGAATTGCTGCAGATTCGGAGAGTTGTACGTCTTCTGGTTTGACCGTAGTATCAGAGAACGGAAGAATCTTGTTAGAAGGATAACCGTTAACCATACTTCTAATCTGACAGTTAATAGGAATATTAGTATCTTTGGTGTAGAAGTAGAACTCGGCAGAGGTTACGAATACACCACCCTCATCGTCAACCAAGAAAGATTGTGCAAGAGGGTCCCACCAACCAATCTGGCGAACCTCAGAACGTGTCGAGGTGATTGTCTGAGTATCGGTAACGGTATCCTTAACAATATCAGCATTACGAATTGCCAGGATGTTCTCCTGAACGGTGTTCAGTGTACCACTAGCTTCGTACGTAACGTCTGCACTAGAAGATACTGCACCAGTAAGAAAGGAGTTTGTTTCACTTGTGGTCATACGAAGGACACGTTTGCCAGTTGCCCAACGAGGGTTAGCATCATTACCAGGGTCGGGAATGAAGAGAGTACCATAATACTGACCAATTCTATCGGTCAGGATTCTACGTGCTTTAACAACTGCCTTAGCACCAGAGGTGCCAACAAGAACTTCACCAACCTGAATATTACCGTAGTAATCACCATTTACCTGAGTTGCCATCGCTTCGACATCAACGTTCAGATATACCGTCTCCGAAGAGTAGGAATCGGGAAGTTCAGAGTCATCATAGGGGTTCCACTTGTAACCGTCATTAGGTGCAACAACTTTCAACTTAACACCAGATGTTTCACCAGTAACAGTTTCACCAATCACAAACGGAGTAGCATTTGTTCTACTGTCTGTGTTGGGGTCCTTGATAAGTTCAATTAGTTTGGGAGTGATGTAGTTTACAACAGACTGACCATCGAAGAACGGATAGAATGTCGTTCTAGGCTTCAGACGTGCAATAGCAACACCAATATTTCTGGAACGAATCCAAGGAATAGAGGTCTGAGAAATTAGAGTATCACCCATCGACTTTCTGTCGATTCTGGGAACAATTCTAGTTCTAATACCAGTTCTAGACTGCTTCTGAGTTACAGTAATGTCTCTTGCTTCGTGAACATAAGCAAACCAACCAGTACCACCCAACCAGTGACCACCACCGATGTTAGTGTGGGAAAGATATCTTCTAGTACCACCAACAGTTTCACCAGTCCAATCAGTCTGCCAGGAGTTCCACTGAACAGGTGCAAAACCATTCTGGTCAACGTTGTTTTCTCTAGCAACAGCAGAGAAGTCGCCCTCAATGTTCTCAACACGAGCAGGAAGACGCTTAGTGTCTACCCAGTCATCAGATGCAGGAGTCAGGTCAATACGTCCAATGTAAGTGAAAACGTTAAACGGGTTAACATTCTCAACACGAGATGCATAGGGTTGTTGAATAGCAAGCATCTCTTCATAAGGAAGAGTCAAAACAGGACCAGTCTTTTGTACGGTAGAGAGGTCTGGTTGGAATTCAAGAGAAACGTTAGTCGTATAGTGTGTAGGACGGCACTCACCATTAGCAAAGTCCAGAGAAGCACGATAATCTTCATGCTGAAGGTCACTAACGTTGTGGGATGAGAAGTCGTCTACAATATAACCATTCTTAAATCTGTCCTTACCATTAGCATCAGTAATCTTGAGATTATTAGTATCTGCTTCCAGCATGGATAGAGCAGTGTAATACTCTACCTGGGAAAGACGCTGTTCAATTTCACCGATGTCACGCATTGTGTAACGACGGTTGTCTTCTTTCTTGATATAAACGTCTCTGTCTGGGTTATAACCATAGGGTCTATGGCGCATAAGTGCCAAGAACATGGCGTTCTTGATATCCTCTGGCGGTTGTGGGTTATCATCAGAAACACCCTTAACAACTTGGAACTGACGGTCTGCAGTCAGGAAGACCTTATCAATACGTCTGAGATAATAATCATAGTCACAACGGAAGTCAGTATCAATCTTGGGAATATCAAATACTGTTGCGTTTACCAGTCCACCAATGTCAAATACACGGGATTTGAAGTCATAGGTAGAACAGTTAACATATGCAGGCGAACCAACAGTACCAGTGCCACTGTAGAGAGGTTTAACAGCAGGACGGAAGTCGAGTACGTCTCTCAGTTCAATATTCTTGAATCTGGGAATATCTTTGTAAGCAATACCAGTATAAGATTGTCCAGCAAAATAATCGCCAGTGGACTGGTGAGAGAACCAGTCAACAACAACCTTAAGTTTACGGATAGGTGCAGCTGCACCAGCAACTCTTACAAGTCTGGAGCAGTCATAGAACATACCTCTCTGACCGTTGTCCAGATAATAATTGTCAGTCACATCTTTAGAACCAACGACGATAGAACCCTCATTATCATTAATCAGGGCAGAAATCGATTCTTGCTGACTGTTAAGACCATCGATTGTTTCACCACCGATGAATGTACCACTCAGGGTAACAAATGTCAGACGCAGTGTAGTAGACGCAAAGTCAACGACAAGACCTCTAGCACCCGATGTTCTACCAACGATAACAGAACCAACAGCAAAGAATGCTGGTTCAACCAGTTGCATCGAAGGGATTACGGGGTCATTATCATCATAGGATTCGTAAACTGCTCTGAGTCTATAACCATCGGGGAGACCCAAAGAGATTTCTTTATCTTCGATACGTGTACCATACAAGTTAGAATACTGAAGACCGAAGAGTTGATTATCCAGTTCTTGGATAGTCTTGAAGACCTTAAGAACAAACATGCTGTTGTTCGATTTAATCTTCTTAGTAGTTACGTTCTTGGAGATTGTAGCAGTCAACTTAACAGAAGTAACTGCGGTAAGACCAGTAACTTGAAGTGTAGTTCTGTCACTAGATGTGAAAGTTGCATAACCAGCAACACCAGGAGTACCGTCTTGTACCTCAATGACATCACCAACGCCAGAACCGCCAGTTACGACAAGACTATAGTTTTCTCTAGAAATAGAGGAGAACTGTTCGTTTTCTGGAAGAGTAACAGTAAATGCGTTGGATGAAATGGAGATATTATCAAATGTTCTCCGTACTGTCATCGATTCGTCGGAGATGGACTTGATAGATTCCCGAGGCATGGGAGAGAACAGGTCTGCATTCTCTCTACCCTGAAGACTAGGACGGAATCTCAGTACGGGAGAATATGTGCCATCGGCAGGAGCATTAGCAGCAATACAAGTAGCAACCTGTGTTGTGGTATTGATAATATTAGTGTAGTTTGTAGTTCCCAGCGAAGCGGGGTTTACTCTATCAACGATGACGTAGTTAGAAGCATTGAAGTAGATGTAGTCGCCAGGACGGAGGTCCGCACCAAAGTTGGAGTTAAAACCTGTGAGTGTTGTACCAGAGGCACCGAGCTGGAAAGCATCACCACGAAGTTGTACAATATCATTCAGTACAAGGTCAGATGTAAATTCAATGTTATTAGTCGTTTCATCTCTAGCAACCATCTGACGAGCATCAGTAAACTCGTATTTGTACAGATGGGCAATAGAACCTTTCTCTCTACCATCAACATGAATGACTTCATTCTTAGCAAAGTTACCAGTAATTTGGTAGAGTCTCATTTGAGTAGAAGCACTAATGCCATCTACAATGAAACCTCTCGCACCAGAAGTGGCACCCACAACCAAAGAACCTTGTCCAATAGTTTGAGCGGAAGAAAGTTCAACAACAGTGAACATGTTGATATCAAACAAGTTCGACTGATATTCGTCATCAGTGTTGCTAAAAGTTGCATCTGGGTCAGAAGCATATTCAGACGCAGCAATTCTAGCGTATCCAATAACATTGCCAGTAACATCACCAGGAGTTACAGTAGCAGTATCATACAATTCAACAGTTTGATATGAATTAGTTACTGAAGAACCACTAAAGTTGGGGAAACCATATACATTCTGGTTGAAAACAACGTTACCCAGGTCAAATGGAATAATTGTGTTTTGAACTGCTTTGGTATCTCTGGGTTTCTCCAGGTCAATATATGTTGGTTGCAGAGTTTCCATCTGATAACCACGTACATATGCTTTGCCAGGACCAAACTCCACAGCATACAACGAATCGCCTGCAGCATTACCTTGTGCAGTTACTTGCCCAAGACTATAAACACCACCATTGAATCCATCGTTTACAGATTCACGCATTCTGATTTGGAAATCAGAGACAGTATAATCACCAGACTCATCGTATGTTCTGGCAGCAAGCGTCTTTTCAAGTTCAGAGTATGAAGTACGTTCAACAATCTTCTGAACTTTAGAGTTAGAGATACGAAGAAGTTCTACAAAGTTCTTATCAGAGTCATCATCAAGTGCTTTCTTGATAAGAGTGGTGCTAATTTTGAATCGGTGAGCACCAGGAGCCGAATAGTTTGAAGTACCAGCAGCGTTATCATTCAGGGATACATCGTCTTCTGAAGTGATAATCGATTCGGAGATGGATAGACCAACCCTATATGAGGGGTTGTTTCCATACTGGTCAAGAAGAATATACTGAGAGGGAACGTCAACAAAGTAACCTCTAATAAAGTAAACACCTTGGTTTACATATGCAGCAGAACCAACCGCAGTACCATTCGCAGGAAGAATCTGTGCAAAAGGAGAACCAACTTCAATCAGGGTTGTTCCAAAAGTAATATCATTACTTGCAACCAACTGTTCATTATTATCGAACGTATTCTTGGTTGCCGTCTCGTCGTCAGACTCAATATACTTAACGTAAAGAGTAATGTACCCCTTTTCAGAATCTGCCGCAGAAAGGGTGTACAGAACTTTTGCTTTGATACCAGTATTGAGACCAGTAATAATTTTCCCTGACAGTTGGGACCTATACTGCTCAACTGACGCACCCAAGAAACTTTCTTGAATCAGGATAGCACTAACCGACAAGTCATAACCGACCTGTCCAGGGATGACCATTGCACCCTCTTTGAACAGGTGCTGACCAATCGACTCCACCTGATTCTGCATGATGCTCTGCATCGTCGTGAGTTCCCTTGCCTGAATAGGGAAACCAGGACGGAACAGAACTTTGTAGAAGTTCTTATTCTTGTCAAAATCGTCGTAATACGGCGTGACGTTAAGGTTGGTATTCTGCGGCATTTCTTTAGAACTCGATTACGATTTTAATATCTTCGATTTGGTCGTTTGCACGACTAATGGTCCGTCTATTATCTATGTAAATTACGTTACCACTATTTCTCTCAACTTCAGGTTTTGCATAACCAGAGGTAAAACGCATACCCAAGTCATACTCAGTGTTGTTAATAACACGAGATGATGTATTTGGGATAGCTGGGAAGTTAACGTCGGGTTCACCAGAAGCACCTGAACCAAGACCAGTGATGGAGTTGGAACCATCAAACTCGTTCAGAGAACCAGTTACTTCAGGGAAAATTCCGTCAACACGGTTCTGATAATACTTGAGAACTTTTGTAGTGGAGTTCCAAGAAACAACTCTGCCTCTGGATGTGACAGATTGACCACCAACAATACGAGTTTGCTGGAGAGTTTCGTCTGCAATAAAATTGCCTTGGAATGTGGGTGAGAAGATTGTTGCTTTAGTAGCAGATACGGTCAAATCATCAAGAAGTTCTACAGTACCAAAGCGCAACGGGTTAACTACAAGTCCAACACGACGATAATCGTTATCGATGGGAAAATCGCCAGCACCCTCAGCATAAGAGAGTTTAGCGTTTACCATGACACGATATGCACCAAGTTCAATCAGGGGGTCTGCTCCGTGGCCACCTGGGGGAGGAATAACAACATCGATGACGGCACCTGTTCCAGTACCAACACCAGAGATGTTATCAACTGTAATCTTACCAAAGGTGTATCCAGTACCACCAGAGGTCACAGTTGCGGAGATAACTTTACCACCGTCAATAACAATAGAAACACGTCCACCAACACCGTCACCATTAATAGTAACGTTGTCATATGTACCGTTGTTATAACCAGAACCAGAGGAAGTAATTACAACAGTATCAATCTCACCAGGAACTGCGTTTGTTTTAACCGAAAGGTCTTGAAACACAGGCATATAGTCACTGGAGAAAAACTTTAGAACCTGTGCCACTGGGATGGTGTAGAGATACTTCCAACGATAACCATCAGCAGTAGAGATGATAGAAGTAGAAGTACCAGTTGGTTCGATAGTCGAGGGTTTTCCATTGGGGTCAGAAGGAGAAGTCCCGTTGTAAATACACTTATAAACTTGATAGTTCGAGTTTACAACATAGAAATCCGAATCATAAAGTTTGGTCGCACCAGAAGATGCAGTGTTAGTAGGAGAATAGTCATGACGATACATGTCATAAGTAAAACCCAATCCACCAGTAGTCTTCTCGGGGGGAGTCCAGTCAATACGACGAACAACCTGAACCGTATCAGAGGAAAGGACACGCTTCATGGAAATCATGTCGTCATACGAGTCAGAAAACTCGAAGAACGAGTCCACTGCTTGCGGAGGCGAGTTTTCATTATCCCACGCTTGAGGTCTACCAATAAACAGATACAATCTGTCTCTGGTGGAACCTGCCGCTGTATCACTTTGGTTTGGGTCGGGACCTTCCAAAGATTTAATGAATTTTTTCGCAGAAAAAATTCTAAATTGGTCCGTAAGAAGTGCTGACATTATTTGACGGGTATTTTTTCCTCTAGTTTATTTATCTTAGTTGTCGTCACGTACCAAAACATCATATTCGATGGACTTGATTCTCCAGGAAGCAGCAGTACCAACCAAACGCTCCCCACCAAGGACAACTTCACCGACAGCGCCAGAGCCAGTTGTGTCTCCTGGGTCGTTGGTGAATGTTACTGTTGGGTGTAAAGTAGAACCAGTCAACTCTTTCTCATAACCATAACCACCAGCAGTAACAGTAATACTAGAAACTTGGTCTCCAGATGCAGTCATTGTTGCAGTTGCAGTTGCTTGAATATCTCCAGCATTCTCAATCACGACTGACGGAGCTGCTGTATAGTCAAGACCAGGACTTACAACACGTACTTCAACAATCGTGGAATTGTGTGAGAACGTATAGAAAATACCACCATCACCGATTAGTGCGTTACCAGTATCATATGGAATTGGGTTAATAACTGTAAGAATGTGATTATCAGCATCCCATTCTTCTACAGTTGCACGAACGAGCGATTGGTCTCCTTCAACGAGTTCTCCGACTTGATAATTTTGCTGATTACTATTATTAAGGTCAAGTTGGATTTTAAGTCTGGCAACGTGCTCAGTACCACTGTACAAACCGCCTGCTGCAGCAATACCTGCATATCGGAAGGGGATAGAAGCGTCCTTAATTTGGTCACCAACTGCAAGTAGAGTCGTGTTTTGTCCACCTTGAGTTTCCTCCAAACCATAAAGTGAGTTGTACAGACCACCATCCAGAGAAATCTGGTTCTCGAAATCTGTACCTGTATTTACGAGGTCAGGAATACCATCTCCCTCACCATCATTTTCATCATCATCTTCTAATCGAACGTTCTCTAGAACACCGATTGGTTCTGTCAGAACAGGAATAGATACGCCAGAGTCACCTGCAAGGTAAATCAGGACGTGAGGTGGATACGACTGGTTTGCCGAAGAGGGCAGACCCGCATCAAACGAAACAATATTTTCTTCAACTTCTGACCTACCAGCATCAATGAATGCAAGTTCGTCAACTTCAAAGACCAGGAACAATTCTCTAGTGTTTGGATTCCAGTCATATACTTTTGCAACTTTGTTGTTAGCGTTTTCAATTCTTCTGACAATTCTATCGCCAACGTTGAACTGATACTGAGAGATACCATCGGGAGTATTGTTAATAGTATCTAGAATAACTCTCTGGTCATATCTAAAGTTAGTACCTCGGGTACAATCAAGAAGCCTATTACCACTCTTAGAGGTATAACGAATTAACTCCCTGTTAACAAGAATAGTACCAGAACCAGGAAGTGCTGCTGTAGAGTTTAATATAACAGTTGGGTCGGTATCAGTTAGAGACCTAACCAATCCCATAAGGAAGAACTGAGAAGAGTTGAAAGAAACTCGGTTTCTTGTTACCCTCTTTACATTAACCAGTTTGGTGAAGATAATATTTGGAGGATTTGTATATCCAGAACCAGGGTCTTCAATATCAATACGTGTAATAACACCTTGGTCAATAACTGCTCTACCTTTAGCACCTTTACCGCCACCGCCTTGAATCAAGATATATGGTGCTTCCTGATAGAATTGTCCAGGGTTATCAATAACAATATTTGTTAAGATGCCAGTTGTGTCAATAGTAGCAACACCTTCGGCACCAACACCACCACCACCTTGGAAAATAAGTTTTGGTGAGGATGCATATTCTCTACCAGCAGAGGAAATTGACAAACCAGTGACACTTTGAGTTACTGGTACGAGTTGTGCTCCAGTACCACCGCCACCAAGTACCTTTACTTCAGCAGGACCGAAGTATCCGTCACCGCTGCTAACCATCTTAACGTAAGAGATAGCACCGAGACTATTCAAAATAGCTTCTGCCTTAGCACCATCTGGAGTATCCTCATTGACAGTTGGGATTGGGTCTCCATATAGAGTGGGGTTACCAAAATATGTTTGACCAATACAATATGGATATTGTGGTGCGCCAGACCCATCAATAGTCAAGAAGTATGCATATGTTCCTGAGGGGAAGTCTGGAGTGATGCAGAAACGACCGTTATGTTGGTCCAGGTCACCAATGGTCTCGTCCCAAATATAGTCTTGAGTAAACGCACCCATTGGGTAGTTGTCAACGTTTACTCTGTTACCTTTATTGATATGGTTGTGACACCAGTAGTACAATCTACTGGGAGCGTCTACAGGCACTTCAAACTTAACGTATCTATCGGATGCAGCTGCCATCCCATCAACATATTCAAGCATCGACACCATGGAACCATCCAACCAATAAGAAACACCCTTATTGTAGTGTCCGCCACCTTCATGGTCGCCATCATCTGTGGCAGAGAACATGACATGGTGTTGGCGAATCAGACTGCCTTCCAGACCATAGTCTTCGTTGGTTGGGTCATTCTGGTCAAAGATGTATGTACGTCCACGCTCAAGGTTGATATACGGTTGTTCAACGCCATCAATGTAGAATACACCAGTTGCTTTACCTTCAGTATTATCAACACCAACAGTAACAATGAATGTTGTAGTTTGTGTAGTATCCCCACTAATCAGAGGACGATTACCATCAATCTCAACACCTTGCTTATGTCTATAGGAAGAGTGCATTCTCTTCCAAATGATTTGGTTGCCAGGACCAGAAAGTTGGTTGATATCATTATCTAATGTCAGACCACTATCAAGAGTATCACCACCATTTGGTTGGGTTGGGTTTGCATAACCATATGGTCCATAGATGGGATAACCATCGTATGAAATACCAAGAATCTTAGAGTGACCGTCTGGGTGTCTTAGATGGTCTCCTTGGAACCCACTGTTCTGATAATATGGTCCAAGTTCAGAAACACTATCATCTTCCCTCCATGCTGGGAGGAATCTTGCATCATGATAGGTGTATAGACCCTCTGGTGTTACGTGACCACTATATTGGTCTTTGTGGAGGAAATCAAACCTAGCAGCATCCAAATCAAACAGTGCTGGAGAATTTCCACCGCCATCAAGAATGGGTGATGAAATCGGTGTTCCATTTGAGAGAATACCAATCTGTCCCTGAGAAATTTGTTCAAATACAACTGCGGGAACTTCTTTACCACCTCTATAATAGACATTATGATGATACGACTGCACCAAAACAGGTGGCATGCCAGGATAACTTCCAATCGGTGCAGGGTCAGGAAGATTATTAGATTTGATTGTCAGAATCGGAGGATTCTGGAAAGAAAAACTTGTTAGTGAATATGAATTGCTAACTGCGATTTTGGAGATATCTATACTCGTATCAACCTTAGCACTATCTTGTAAAGGTGTAATTACAAGACGAAGAGGGTCATATCCTCTTCCAGACTCAAGAACTCTAACGTGAACAATCTTACCAGAGATGTCATTAATTACAGGCCAAAGAACTGCGGGCACAGTTGGAATCCCACAGTTTTCAATCCTTAGAATAGGCGCTTGTGCAGACGTATATCCCGACCCACCATTTTCAACCACAACCTCGCTAATGCCGAAAGATTGATTGAAAACGGGTTTGAGAATAGCACCAGAGCCAGGAACAGTCGCCATTTAACTATTACGCAATTAGACTATGTTGATTGTGTTGCCCATCGAAGAGTGAATCGTACACTGATAATACAGTGTAGAAGGAGCATCCATAGGAACAACAAATGTAGTAGTTCCTGTAGAAGAACCACTAACACCATCTGTATATGCCGTACCACCGTTAGACACTCTGATTTGGAATGGGTGAGAAACACCAGTACCGTTAATAAAGTGGTAGGTAAATCCTCTATAAAGATAGAGAACAGGGTCTTGCACAGAACCTGTAAAACCAGGACCAGAGAAGGTATATGCTGATGTACCAGCAGCTGCTAGTGCCCAAGTAAGAACAGGACCAGCATTGCCTACCCAGTCACTACCATTATGGTACAGCATCGTACCAGAAGCAATCGGGTCAGGGAAGGATGTTTCATCAACATCACTCAAACCACCAAGAGTTGCTGACCCGATAGGTCCACTATACGTAATAGTTAATACTTTGTTTGCTACAGAAGTACTAATATAAGTACTACCTTGAATTGTTACTGTATCTTCTGATTGAGTTGCTGTTGCACTACCTGCATCAGAAGCAATTACAGAGAATCCATCTCCACCACCAGCACCACCACCAGTTTCAATAGCAGGTGCCCAAGCAGTACCAGACCACTTGAGAACGTTACCAATAGAAGGTGTTGCGGTAGATACGTTGGAGAGGCTTGAGAGTGGTTTCTCTTCGTCAATCAACTTAATCCAGTTACCACCATGGGCAAAGTAACCAGAAGCAGTTTCATGGACGTGGGCAAACATACCGTGGTGGGTAGATGCCAGAGGAAGGTCAGATTCTGTAGCGTAAGCACCTTCCCACTTCAGGTTACCGTCTACACCGTCAATATAAACGTTGGATGAACCACCAGCATTAAAGAGGATGTCTCCACTACCCTCTGCTTCAATGATGATGTTTCTACTAGAAGACGATACAATCTTAAATCCGTTTGTGTCAAAATGCTCCAGCATCCTGGCAACGGAAAGTTCTCCAGGTTCATATCTGGATGCAGTCGCATTCCAAATCAGAGGTTCTCCATCTTGGGCACCCTGAATATTGATTTGCGAGTTAGTACCATCACCGATGGAAGCATACAACTCGGTGAAGTTATCATTGATTTTAATTGCACCAGAGCGTAGGTTATCACCTGTTCCGTCGTTAGCAACAGAACCTACGCCAATCGCTTGTTTTGGCATTGTCTTCTATTAAAGCTGAGTTGTAGTTAAATTACCAGAGTCATCCACACCAAGTTGGAATCTAGTTCCATTAGGAGATGTCAGTACAAGTCCACTAAGAGGTTTGAAAGAACCACTAGGAACATCCCATGCCAAAGTTTGGTCTGCTGTCGGAGCAGCAGTTGTAAGGTCAACATCACTAAGTTCTCCGACGCTACCACTATTGTCGAGAATGGTTCTCCACTGCTGACCATCATCACGATGCAGTCTTCTGTCATCCTCAGTCTGAATCAACCGACCAGGAGCATCAGAATTTACATCAGGTACTTGGGTTGCATCTGCAACAGTACGACTATAAAAGTTTGTACCATCACCAAGACGTTGATAAATCTCTCGAAGAGCATTATCAATCTTGGTTGCAGCCTGACGAATAGTATCGCCAGTTCCATCGTTGGGTGCTGCCCCGTAGTTTAGTGGACTTCTAGGCATGACAGTACTTTTTTAGTTATTTATATCAACCGCCAAGAGCGGGTCTTTGCTCTCTTGTGAATGGACCAAAGATATATGGATAAACTGGATTTGACTCAGCATCTTGTGATAAGAAATATGCATAAGTACCGTTCGGGTACTCGGGAGTCTTTTGATAACGACCATTGTGCTGGTCTAGGATACCCAACTCAGGAACATACTCATAATCCTGAATGAATGTTCCTGCAGGAAGTTGAGAATAGTCATAGATTCTACCTTCAAGAACTTCACTTCTCTTCCGATATGAAGATGTCATTCTTACAATATCAGACAGTTGGTCATCTGGGTCTGAATATGAGAAGGGTCCATAAACAGGATATCCATCAAAACACCAACCTACAATTTTAGAGTGTCCATCGGGGTGTCTAAAATTGTCTCCGTTATAATGTGTAGCGGAAAAATATGAATTTGAATTGATAACTGCTTGACCCCAGCAATGATTTAGGAAATCTGAAGAGTGGTAGTGATATTCACCACTTGCTTCTGGGTGTCCCCCACATACATCAACACCATAATTGGTTTCGTTAAAAACCGCGTCCCAAACAAAACCTTCTGGTGGTTGAATCGCTCCTCCAGGGAGTGGTCCAGGACCAGCAGCGGGATTGAAAAGCACAACACCATTTAGTGCAATACCTTGAGGACCCAAAGTGGTTTCATCAGGGTTTGATGAGTTTTGCCCTCCTCTAAATGGAAACACAAAATTATGTGATTGTGCTACCACCACATTTGGATTACCAACGAAATCGTTGCTTCCTAGGGGCGTGCCATATCTAGCTGGGTCAGGGAGACCGTTAGAAGTAACAGTCATCTGACCCAGAATGTTGATTGTTGCAGATGTTTGTGAAACTGCCATGGTGTCTGGGATACAGGGTTATTTAGGTGAAGCTACTGGACCAGATAGTAGTCGCGTCGAAGTTGGGAATGGTGTACGCGGTGACTTCAGGGGTCGGCGGCGTCTCGGGATTCTCAAGGTCATCAATAATCTGCGCGGTAAGAGGAATGACCTCAAGTTGCGAATCAGTGAATCCTTCTGCACGTTGCTGACGTGTTGCGTTACCGATGATGTACGGGAAGATGGGGTTACCATCAGCATCAATTGTCATAAAGTATGCATAGGTGCCGTTGGGGAACTCAGGCGTGACAGAGAATCTTCCGTTGTGGATATCCAGGTCACCAAGTCCGTAGACGTACTCATAATCATTGATGAACGAACCAGGCGGCAAAGTGACGAAACTATGTGTCCGCCCGTAAGCCTCAGTAGCGAGAAGTCTGTACGAGGAGGTCATACGCTTGACACCACTGGTATTTTCTGCGCTAACGCGATATCCGAAAGGACCATAGATGGGATAACCATCAGATGCCCAACCGATAATCTTAGAGTGACCATCAGGATGACGATAGAAGTTGGACTTGAAGTTTGTGTCACTCAGGTAAGGGGTAGAGCGATAGAAGTTTCTTGTCCAGCAGTTCATCAGGAAGGAACCAGAACGGTAGCTGTACTCGCCAGATTGCTGGTCGGGCACGCCGCCGCAGGCGTCAACGCCGTACTTGTCTTCATGGAAGACGCGGTTCCAGTAGAATCCTGTAGGTAGTTCCAGAGTTGTGGTTGGGAGAGTTGCCGAATCATCAAATGCAGTGCTGAGAACGACACCGTTGATAGCAACACCGACAGGACCAATGCCCGTATGCATCGGGTTGGAAGTATTGCTTCCTGCGCGATAAGTGAAGGAATACTGTTCGTTCTGAGCGATAATTCCAAGACCAAGGTCGGGGAACTGTGAAGAACCCAGAGGAATGCCATTAAGCGCGGGAGCGGGTGTTCCAGCAGTATTAATCTCAAGCAGAGTTTGATTAGCGTTCAGGTCAGGGACAGTAGCAGAGTTGTCAACGCTGACGAAAGTTGTCTCGGGATTGAATCCAGAGATAACCGTGGGCGCGAGCACGCCCGCGAGCACGCCACCTTCGCTATCTAGAGTCTGAATACCATCTGCTGCAGCAGTGACATCGCCAGACTGTGGAGGATTATTTGCAGGAACTGCAGGAGCGATGATGTCTTCCTCCAGAACCTGAGCAGTACCCTCAGCAGGATATGAATTGATGTCGGGATATACATAACCCTCAGGAACTTCAGTGTCGGGATTTACGGATGCATAACCGTAGTTTGTACCGCCTTCCTTAACATCAATTCTCTGAACACCAACCAGTGCCTTGAGTTGTCCATCGAAACCACTTGTCGAGTCAACACGGACGACGGGTCTGGTTGTGTAACCATCACCAGGCGAGGTAATTTGTGCGTCTGTAATACGTCCTCTGAGAATCTGAGCACTTGCTGCAGCATCCTTACCAAAGATAGAACCAAGGTAGTCGAAGGTAATGAGCGAGTTAGACGATTCAATGATAGCGATTTCTCTATCTTCAGTTTCACCCTCAATGTCGAGGAGGTCACCAGCTTCCAGAGGAGGAACGACGGTCGCCGCCACAACGTCTGCGTCAGAACCAATGTAAGAGAATCCAACGAATGTAGAACCGAATCTAGGAATCTCCGAGAAGATGATTCTAGAACCAACCAGTTCAAAACCAATTCCAGGTTCCTGCAGAACGCCGTTGAGAGAGACAACGATGTTGTTTTCTGGACGAATAACGGTAGACTGTACACCTTCCGTCAGGGTCAGCGAGTAGAAGGAATCTTCAAACAGGAGGTTGAAGGAGGAGCGCAAGGAGTCAAACTCGAACGAGATGTCATTCAGGAAGCGCAGTTTGCCAACATAGTAACCCGTGAAGGAAGAACCAGACTCGGGTGCTTCGGTGAACTGGATTTCATCGGAGAATGCCGTGTAAGCATTAGATGCACCAGGAGGTTGAAGAACACCATTGACGAAGGTGAGCAGGTGCCCTGCGGGGTCAGGGAAGTAGGGGTCGCCGTTGTTGGATGTAATCTTGAAGTTGGTCTGTGTACCGTCAAATCCAACAAAGAATCTCTTGACTCTACCCTCAACAGAAACCACATCAGTAATTGCTGCCTTATAGGAGTTAGGACCAACAATCGTGTCATACTTAGTAGCAGTGCCCTTGACATCAGTGATGTAAAGTCTTTCATACTGGATGAAATCTTTCTTACTGACGACTGTAGCAGCGAACTGCGAAGCGACGTTTGTAACGACGCTAACTGCACCTTGACCAACTGGGTTACCACCACCAACATAAGTAGCAACGATGTCACTTGATTGGAAAGCACCCTCAACCATGGATACGTAAAGCGTATTTGTATCAGTATCCCACCCAGAAATAATACCTTCAACACCAGGCTGTGGGATGTTGTCGATAATCTTGTAAAGCGTACCACCAAGAACAAAGTTATCGCGTGTAACATTGTTGAATGTATCTTCGTAAGGAGTAACTGTAAGTGTTACATAACCCTGCGAGAGAATCTTGTCACTGAGAGAGATGTCACCAGAACCATTATGCTTGTAAGCATCGATGTAGAAGGAAGACTTATCAGCGTAGATGACCGAGGTTTCTTCAAATGAACCCTGCAAACTATCAGTATCAATCGTGAGTTTACCGCCAGTGTTATCAAGAACAGCAGCGTTGTTGTCATAGTATTGAGTGATGATACCAGTAGTTCCAGAATCATATCCCTTGAATGCTTCAGAAGCACCGAAGGCACCGATTGGGCGGACCACGACCATTCTGTACTCAACAGAGTCAACAGTAGACTCTTCAGAGTTAGTCATGTCAATGAAAGTTCTGCCAGTAGTCCAAGCAACAGTTCCATTGTCAATGATATCCATGTACTTGTAGTTGCTATCTTCGTAAAGCGCGTAGATAGTACCTGTAGTATTGACTTCATTGACATCAGTGACTGTCATGCCAAGGGTGTAATTGTCAATTAGGTTCGGGTCAGTCTCTGTGATGGTATAACGCAGACGAATCAGCATCTTCTGAACATCAGCAGCATTGCTAAAGATAGTTCCAGATTCAGCAGATGAACCACTAACCGTGCCATAGATGTATTCGTTAGGAATCAAACCACCGCCCAGAGGCGTGGGAACGATACGAGAGTTGGGTTTCACATATGTCTTAGACAGATACGTAATACCAGTGTTAGAAGCAACGGTCTCATAGTAATTAGAATCCAACCACTGACTCTTATACTTGTTCATGATATCGAGAATCTGAGGCATATAGTCAGCAGAACTATATCCATTCATGTCAGACTTGTAGAACGCGGGGAACGATGCTCTGGTGGAAGGATTGACCAGGGTTTCGTCCATGGACTGCTGGTAGTAGCGATAGAGTTCATCCAGGATGAACGCCTTGATGTTGTACTCCTTATTTGTGTAGAACCGCTGGCCATCGCTATTTGCCTCGTATGCATCCAGTGTTCCAGTGTTCAACTTAGCACCCCAGATGAGGATACCGTCCGTACCGTTACCAGCACCGTTGACCAGAACTTCCGCCATGTAGTTGGAAACTCTAAACTCAGCAATACCGAACGGAATGTTGAATGTAATGTAGCAGCGATACCAACCATCACCATAAGGAATGACGTTCATGTCATCCACGGTCATGCCACCACCAACAAAGTTGCTGGACTTCTCACCACTAATCAGGTTGAAGTTGAAGAATGCGTAGGAGTAGTTTGACAGATATCCAGCAAGACCACTCATACCCCAGGATACGTGGAATCTTATCTGACCATAACCTGCTTCCTTGTAGAAGCAAGAATATGTAAACTTCTGGGAGGAACCTTCTGCACCAGTATCGAATGTGCTGGAAGTATTATCGAAAGTAATACTGTTACCATCATACGTGCTGTAGGTAGAGAGTGGATAATTAAAGAAGATGACCTTTTGTGTGGTATTGTTACCAGGAATCCACTTGTCAGCAGTCAGAGAACCATTAGGTGCTTCATACTGAGTGCCACTAATGCTGCCACCGTATCTGTACCATCCGCCAGGTGTCTGGTAGGAAGGAAGCATCATGTTTTCAGAGATGTCACCCCAGATAGTATTGCTCAGAATATTGTCAACAGAGCCTTCATTATTAAGCAGGTTGGGCAGAGTACGAAGAGTTGCCAGAGTCTCTGTATTGTTATACGTCGTAGAACGTCCAGGTGTAGTTCTGGTTACAGTGTTCAGGAAGTCTGTCTGCGAGTTATCTGCTTGGTAGATTGTCTGATAGATGATATCCATCATTGTGGTGATGGATTGTGCAACTTCAGCACACAACGGCAGGTCGTCATCCAGAATGATATCATGGTTTCTAACCTGAATCTCATTGTGAGTACCAGTCTTAATTACGAAGTTGTTACGCATGACTTCAATTGCCATGTCTCTAGCAGCGTTGATTGCCCAGAGAGTTTCGGTAACTTCAGTTTCTACGTGGCTCAGTGCGATAGGATTCTGAGTGCGGTCAACATAAAGTGCAGCAGCATCCCATACTTCATGGTTTCCACCATTTCTCAGGTTGTATGCAACAGCATCGAGGATATCCTTGATGTCATCAACACAGTTAGAGTTACCGCCAGGAATTTGCAGTGCAGGATACTCTGCAACCAATCTAGCAACAACTTCTTCAGCAATAAAGTCGCGGTTGATGCCAATCAGGTTACCAGCATCTTGGAACTTATCACCAGGGCGAGAAGTGAGAGGAGTTGTGATAACGTCGTAAACAATGTCATCGGTGATTGTATCAATCAGACCCTCATACTCGGTTGTATCCCACTCATTGATACCCCACTCTTGCTTGACAGTTTCTGCAATTTCTTCCTTATAGTAGTGCTCATTAAACAGGATTGCATTCATTGCGCTGACAGACTGGAGTCCGCCAGGTGCAAGTTGCTCAACAGGAAGTGTCCAGAGAGTTTCGATTGCAGTCTTAACGTCTGCACAATCGCTATCAATGTATGTTCCACTAGAAACATCATGGGTGACCGTAGTGTCAATATAAGCATCTTCAGTGGTGTACATCGCAACATAATGGTCGGGAGAAGTTTGAACCGAACCTTGAGTTTGCAGCAACTGGTTGATTGCCTTGTGCGCGAGCATCTTGGCATAGTTTAGAGCATACAGAGTAGCGGGAAGTTGGTCTTCAACGTGAAGTACTTGCTTATTCGCATCAATGTAAGTCTCCAGAGCAATTACAGTATTGGAGTTACCACCAGTCAGGAGGTCGGTGATAAGTGCCTTAATCATCTCCTTAACGTCTCTGATGCACTTATTACGTCCATCAATGCTACCACCAGGATATTCAAATGTCTTGTAAGAGACTTGGTTAATTTCGTAAGTGAAATATGCGTCAAGAGCACCTGCTGTTTCTTCAGCGATATAATCTTGATTCTTCCAAAGTGCATTACCAGCATCGACAAATCTGTCTCCAGTAGGAGCAAGAATTGCATTCATTTGGTCGAGCATCGTATCAACTGCCGCCTTGACATCAGCACACTTACCAACAGCAACAACCGAGTTAGGAAGGGCGCTGGAGAATGTGTGTGCATAATTACCGCCAGAGACAACTGCGCCAGCTGTAGCAGAGACGAACCTATGTTCGTACTGAGAAGACGATGCTGCAATACCAACGTTAATGTTAATCGTGGTAGGTCCTACGCTATTAATCTTCAGAGCAGTGTCATATGCAGGGTCGGAAGCACGGGGGTAAGTGTGGGTGCTAGCGTAGTTGTCAGAAGAGCATGTGAATGTCAGAGAGTTAGCAGCAAGTTTGATGCTTGTACCAACAGGCAGCGAATGTGTACCGATAGTCAGTTGCAGGTTACCAGTTGCAGCATTGTAATAAGCATTGCTTACGTCGTAACTAACGATAGGTGAAGCACCTGCATTAACCGTAATCGTAGTTGCTGTAGCACCAGTAATAGTAAAGTACTTCTGGTAGTTCGGGTCAGTGGTACGAGGATATGTGTGCAGTGCGTTACCACCGTCCATAGCACATGTAAATGTCATGGAGTTGGGAACGAGGTAAATCGAACTTCCAACAGGCAGAGAGTGAGCACCGATAGTGATTACAGAATCACCAGTTGCAGCATCATAAGTTGCTGTTGTTGGGGTGTAAGATGCCTGTCCACCTGCAGCAGTATCAGTCGTAATACCAATCGGAGGTACGACAATGCTGTTGCTGTAAACCGTTTGAAGGGTTCCATCGATAGCATCCTTACACAGGTCCTTAATTTGCTCATGGGCAAATAGTGACTGTAGAAGTTGAAGTCTTACGTGAAGGATACCACCATTAGAATCCAGATAGAACCTAACTGCTTGCAGAGTCTTCTCATTACCACCAACCTCAAGGTCATCAGCAACTGCGTTAGCAATCTGAACGAGGTCAGTACGGCATCTAGTTGTACCTGCATCAGAAAGACCACCATTATTTCTTGGCATCAACTGAGTCAGTGTAGGATACTCATTAAGCATCCGACCGATTGCCTCATCAACGATAACATTGATGTTATCTCTAATCAGATTTGCAGCATCTTTGAATCTGTGACGGTCGTCACCATCAATCTGATAGGTAACAATATAATCATTAACGTTATCGACAGTACCAGCAATAAAGGGAACCGAAACGTAACCAGAGAAAGAACCACCAGAGTAAATGTAATCAGGAAGAACTCTGGTAATACCGTTCAGGTAGTTAGTACCAGTATTTGCCTGTTCGATTGTCTGGGTAATAATATTGAAGTGGTCTTCAATTGCAGTTTCGACGTTTGCACAGAAGAGTTGGTTGTTAGAAGCGGCCAGCGGGTCAATCGTGATGGTAGTATCACGAGAAACATCAGTATTGGTATACAGGGTGCTGTAAACAACAGGCCACTTAGAGGGACGAACTCTACCGTTGATTTCACCAGTTGTGGTGATAGACAGAGGATATGTAACAGCATCAGAACCACTGGGGTCTTGCAGAGTATCGGTAATAATCTGCATCAAGGTATCGATTGCAGACTCAACAGCAGCACAACGAGGAGATGCTGGGTCAATTGTAATTGTAGAATCGATTGTGGGTGTTAGACCATGGGAACCAACAGTTGTGGAAGGTTGACCCTGCATGATTTCTGTTGCCAGGTCACGAGCAGAGTTGATAATCCAAACAGTCTCTGTCAGGTTAGTGGTGATATGGTTGAAAGAACCACCATTCAAGAACCACCATGCCGAGTCCCAAACATGGTTGTTACCACCATGCTTCAGGTTAGTTACGACGGAGCGAAGTACATCCTTAATATCGTCGGAGCACTCTGTAGTCAGAGTTGCAGTAGAACTCGGGAATTGAGCAATACCTCTATCAAGTGCTTCAGCAGCGATGTAGTTGATATTAGCTTCAATCTCATTTGCAGCATCGATGTAAATGTCATCTACAGCATTCCATGCATTATAGGTCTGAGAACCAATGTTATTCTCAATATTGTCAATACCAAACTGGTTTCTCATGGTTGCAATCGCGATGTCTTCCGCGATTCTCATGACATAGATGGTCTCAGGAACTTCACCGTCAACATGACTTAGAGTTGCCAGAGCAGGATTGTTCTCGTCCTCAACACGATAGTATGCCGCAGCATCCCAAACATAGGAGTTGCCACCACTTCTAATAGATTTGGTCAGAGCATCGAGAGCAAGAACGAGGTCTTGCTTACAACGTGCTCCACCATCATCATTCGGGAATGTGAAGTTGTTGGGGTGACCAGCACCAGTGTTCTTAAAGAATTCAACTGCCTCATCAGCAATGATGCTAGCATTAGCATCAATCTGGTCACATGCATCGTAGTAACGGAAAGGAATGGTGGTGTTTACATACTCATTGCCATAAGCATAAGTAGGTACACCAGACCAATCAGTGGTGTCAGTATCATTGTTCTCACCATCAAAGTGAGTCAGCAGAACAGTGTTTGTATCACCTTGGAAGATACCCGCACGAGGAGTGAAATCTACATCATAACGTGCATTAGTAGAAACACGGACCTCATCAATATAACCAATAAAGAGGTTTGCGTTTGTATAGTCTGCACCAATTCTAATTGGTCTTGTAGAACCATAATCAGAGGGGTCAGACTGTGTAGGACCTTCTTGAACACCATTCAGGAACATTCTGATGGAGTTATTAGAGCGGCAAACTGCAACATGATACCAAGTGTTAGTGCTAATGTTGGTTGTACCAGTAATTGTAATACCACTGTTACCAGCGATATAGGTAAGAATGTCGCCATTCAGTGTCAGAGTTGCTGCTCTATCGGAAGATGCAGAACGCATATCAAAGATGAGTTTAGAACCAGCAGCAATAGAACCAGGACGAATCCATCCTTCAATCGTCCAATCACCAGTACCAAAACCAAATTCAGTATGAGTTGCTACATCAACGTAGTCTCCAGTACCATCTAAGTACAGTGAGGTGCCACCAAACTTAGACTGAACGTCAGAAATCTTGGCATCACCAGTGAAACTAAATGAATGTAGGTAGTCTGCACCTCTTGCTTGCTTACCGAGATAGAACCACTTTCTACCATAGTTTGTACCAATGACTTCTGCAGTTGCATTTTCTGCATAGATAGTCTGACCTGCGGTAACAAGGTCACCTTCAGAATCGAAGAAGGAAAGTTTGTTAACCCGTACTTCCTCATCTGTGATGAAGTTTCCACTTTGTCCACCAAACAGAATCTTGTAGTTTCTGAGGGTTTCACCAATAGTAAACCCTGTCCCATTGACGTTGGCTGGATTGTACGTCAGATAAGTGTTTCGTACAACTTCGTTGCCAGGGAACTTATCATTAATCGCAGTCTCATTATCTGCAACATCGACAACTTGAATCTGAGATTGTGATATATCATCCAGAATAGTATTCGGATTTTCTGCAGAAACCAGTCTGTTGAACAGAAGACCAAAGAAACTAGAACCATCAGAAATATTGACCTGAGGAACAACAGTCTGAGTAACAGGGTCTCTGTATGGGGCAGAACTTACAACCTGGGCAACAATTCCAGAACGAGCCGAGATAATGTATTCGTCAGTGTTGATGTCAAAGAGACCAGGAGTAGACTGATATGTACCAGTTGTCTTACTGACCAGAATATTGTTAGTCTTAATGATATCCGTAGAATAGACATTAGAACCATTCTGGTGAGATACTGCAGCCGTTCCCAGTTCACCGCGAAGAATTGTCAACCTGTCATTAACGGTATCGATTGCTTGTACAGTGAAGATTTCAGAATCTAGTTGATACTGCTTATTAACTTCCCAAAGAGCATTTCCTTCAGCATCTTCGGTTTCAATGTACATGAACGTTGCAGAAGCACTAATCGAGAGATTCAAAGTTGCAATAGGCGAAGAAGTGCTATCGTCGAGGTTAATTGCCTCAACGGACGCAATATCACCTTGGAAGTCAGTAATATTTTCTTTATACTCAAACAGATTATTGTTCTCTAGAAGAGTTTGACTATCAACGAATGCACTGAAACCAACAGCACTAGAGCGAATTTCCTCACCCTGAATTACAAGGATTTCAAACGTACATGTCTGGTCACCAGCAAGAACTGTGATAATATCACCAACCTGATAATCTCTACCACCCGTATTCAGGACAATAGAAGTAACCTGACCACTAGCATTAGTATTGGTATCAACAGTGAGACCTGTACCAGAACCACCTGTGGTTGGGACATTAAAACTATCGGTATAACCATTACCTGCCGTAATCGGTGGACCAAGAGTATTAACAACACCAACACGGAACATAATGTTCGGGTTGATAGGAGTGCCTTCTTGCTGGTCAGGATAGATGATATCTATTTCATTGGTGGCACTACGTACAACAAGAGCAGTATTGTTAGTTAGAACACCTCTTACCTGATAACCAACAGGAGGATAAGTACCGAGAACCGTGCTCAGGGAAAGACGATAGGTTTCCTTGAACGACAGACCCAAGTCAACATACTTGACGCTAGCAGGGGGTTGGGGTGGTTCCGCAAATACAAGCTGGTCACCCTGAACTTCATATGCAGTACCAGGAGTCTGGATAACACCATTCATTACGACCATCAACTGATTTGTGGTCGAGACAACTTGATTTTGCTCAACTGTAAGCGGGAACGAGAATCTAACACCGTCAAACAGGTTAGAAATATCATCAAGCCGCTGTACAACAGAGGTAAGAATTTGCTCCGAAGAGGTCAATCTCTTTTGACGGAACAGAACCTCAGTATTATTGAAGTCGGTGTAAATCGGTTCAACCAGAGTAAAGTTTTGAATGTTTGGTACAACTGCAGAATCTGCAAGGTTTACCGACTTAACAAGTTCAAAATCAATCTCTTTGTTCTCAATTGTTGCAGTTTCAGCAAGACCAAGTTCACCAAAAATCTTAAATCCACCTGGGTGTGCGTTCTTAGTGACAATATCACGCCACTTATCAATAGATACGGAAGACTTAACACTATAAGAGAAGTCCTGATAGTAGTAGGAGTCTTGAATCTTCTGAATAATTTCGGAAGGTTTACCAACGTCATCGGTAAATTTACCAGGAGTCTTGGTGATAGAGGAGATATTAAGAACACCTCTTGCCATGTTCAGGTTATCAATCGTACCAGAAGACTTGGAAATAGTACCAGTAATCTTCTGACCCTTCTCAAAAGTACCTGTGTAACCAGTGACTTTAAGAATCTTAGGTCCAGACTGCCAACCTTCATTCTCCGAAATATAACCAAAGGCAGTTGCTTGGTCGAGGCTCTCACCCTGATAAATTCTTTCACCAGAGAGGAACTGACCAGTTGCAACGATTGCCTGAGCAGCACCACCGAAAGATTCGGTCAGAACAATCTGTCTTCCAACACCAGCGTTAACGAAGGAAAGGAAGTCGCCAATAGCAGCGTTGTCAGGAGTCAGTGCAAGACGCATTTGGTCACCTTCAAGACCATTTGCAATACCTGTAATTGCATAGTACGTTTGACCAGGAACCAAAGGACCGAATGCGGTGATGCCGTATGCGGGGTCGCCATCGCCATTATCTTCAACAGTCAGTTTTACTTCAGCACCATTGGGAATACCATGTGGGAAAGAGAACTGGAAGAGATTCAAGTCAAGGTTAATGACATAAGAGAATGCCGAGTTAAGTGAGATTGTGGGTTCAGAAGAGTAACCTGCACCAGGGTCCTTAACTTCAATACTTTCAATACGACCATTCTTGATGTTTGCAACTGCTGTTGCACCTTCTCCACCACCACCTTCAATAATGACGGTAGGTGCCTGAGAGTAACCAGAACCAGGGTCAGTGACCTTAATGCTAGACAGAACAGATGTGTTAATAAGTTGCAGGTTAACAGGGAACGAAATCTCTGGACGCAGAGTGTAATCTTGAGGATAGTCGAAACCGAAGTTGTTATTCTTAAGTTTCTTAATCTTACCAACCTTAGTACCCTTAACAAATACCGAGGCACCACTACCAGCAGGGGGAATAACAACAGTCAATTCGGCACCAGAACCAGCAAGGCTGGGTCCAAGAATGCCAGAAATTGCCTCAACATCGATAAATGCCGTAGTGTAATTCTTACCAGGAGAGGTAACAACAACCTGACTGATTTGACCAGGAATAAGTTGCCCTTCTTCATCAAGACCATCTTCAACAGTGATTTGGATAAATCCGCCCTCACCATCACCTTGGATGGGGACATTATAGTAAACGCCTACAGCATATTCAGTACCAGGGTCTGTGATTTGAACTCTTTCAATTTTACGAGAAGAAACGATGCTATCTACAACAGGAAGTTTCTTATAGAAACCACCACCATTAACAATTCTGATATTTGCGATAGGACCAACTGCAGATTCTGCTTCTGTAGAGTAGGAAGAAGTTTCCCTATCAGCAGGACCTTCAGGTTCAATGTTTAGGGGGAACTTCATAATTGTTGCACCGCTGGTAATTGTTGCACCAGCAAGTTGTTCAATACGGAATCTTCCCAGATAAGGAGAATTCTGAACGTCCAGATATGCCGTGTTGGACATCGGAGGTTCGGAAGTTGTTCTAGAGGGGTCGAAGTAGTACGAAATATTGGTAACTTCTTCGTTAACTGCAAGAGAAACGTAAGGTTTGACACCACCAGTAACAACGCCAGGAGTACCAGAACGCTCAATAGCATTGAAAGAGTATTCCAGTTTATAGAGATTATCTTTAGAGAATGTTAGATAATAACCAACCATCGACGGGTCAGATACGTCAAAGACGTACTGGTGACCGTAGAACATCGGAAGAACAGGTGTCTTAGCAGAAACCACTACATTATTTGCACCACCATTTGCTTCGGCGGGGTTATCTGTAGGAACTCCTCTCAGAGAGTATGTAAATTCTCTGCTGGTGAAGACTTCCTTAACGAAGAATGAACCGTCATAGTCATTAGCAGTACCATCACCACTGTTACCAGTAATGTGAATGATTTCATTGGGTTTGAGGTAATGTGCAGTTGCGGTTGTTACATATGCAATATCTGTGTTATTAATTGCACTATACTTAACAATTTTGGTCAGATTAGTCACCAAAGTAATTTTGGTGACACCAGTCAAACCACTAATAGTCAGAGTGCTATATTCGGAGTTGAAAGAAAGTTGGTCAGAGGTCAAACTGACAACAGAACCAACAACAAACTCAGAGGAGCCACTGATATCATCGATTCTTACGCTGTAATCTGGGTCACTATGGGGTTTGAATCTTGCAAACTCATCAAGATTATTTGTTGCAGATGGGTCAATCAGAGTGAAGTCTTCTTGTGCAAGGTTGAAATCAAAGACGCCAGGAGTAGTGTTAATTACTTCAGCAAAGACATATCCTTTAATTTCGTTAATATCATTGACATTAGTTTTCAGTTCTCCAGAATCAATATAAGTATCCCACTCACCAACAATATCAGCAATGTCAATTGTATTCGGATGTGCAGTTGTATCAACGTCAATAATCTTTGCTTGTGCTGCAATAGTGCCAGCATTCCAGACCTGAAGTGTTGCACCCTTAGTGAAGTTCACAGGGAAAGCATTTGTAGTCAATCTTTGTACGTTGTTGACCTTGGTTGTGGTCGATTGTGCAATAAAGAACTTACCATATGCCTTAGGAGTTACCCGAACCTTCTTAGAACCAGGAGCAGGAATTGTAGCAGTTCTAGTCGCCCAAACATCAGTAATCTGACTTACCGTCATGATATCCTGAGTAAGAAGCGATGCTACGTCATTATAGTCAAGAACCTGATAACCTTCTGATGCTAGGTCATAACCAACAATGTTATTTGTTACCGAAGCACCTCTAGTGATTGTAGTATCATCAGTTTTATTAAATACAATGCCATTATTGGTTGTAGAGAATCTACCAGTTCTTTCGTTTGCAGTTACCTTATCTAACTTGTGCAGAATTGCATCTGTATGAATGTAATCGGTACGACCATAATACGCAGTGTATTCTGCAGTAACAGAAGGTGCAGTTTGAGACAGAACTCTATCACTAATCTTAACACCATCAATATAACCAGAGAACTGAGTCGATGCATCATAGGCACCAGCAGTATTGGTGAATCCAGGAGCGTTAGCAACGAAGAAGTTATTATTCAGATTAATAGAAGGAGCAGTTGCTTGGCAAGCAATAGTACCATCAACAGCAAGAGTGTATGTATTACCACTCTTAGTCAGCGAAACAAAGTGCCAAGTATCAGTCGAAATTACACCAGCGGGTGAAACAATCGGAGAGCTACCATAAAGTGCTGTAGCATTAGCATACAACAGAATTGCATTAGTATTGCCAGAAGAACCAGTTCTATCCCAAACAACACTGATGCCAGGTCCAGTCCAGTCACCAAATGTAAACAGGGCAGGATTTGCTCCAGTATAACCAGCAGTTACATACTGAGAACTTGCATTGAAGAAACCAGAGACCGTGAAGTCTTTGCTGGTCATGTCACCAAGACCATACAGAGTTGCGGTGTCTCCACTTTGTACATTCAAGTATGCTGCGGAATATGTTGCAGCATTGATGTCATAACCTTGTACATCCAATGCAGTATTAGAACCTCTACCGATAGAACCTGCACTATCACCAGTCCAAGTTACGTTAGTAGTCTTTTCAGTTGTGTCTCCAAACCCTGGGGAAGAACCATCAAGTTCAAAATCAAATAGTGCAACAGTTCTATTGTGCTTCTGCTGACCAACAAGAACATGGTCTCCAGAAACATCAGAGTGAGATGCATACCAGGAACCACCCTCAGTACCACGCTCATAGTCAACCTTATAATTGGTTTGAACGCTACCATTATAAGAAATCTTGAGGAAGTGGTTAATTACCTTCTTATCACTTGCTCGAACAACTTCAAGACCAACGTTAAGGTGGTTAAAGAGGTCAACATTACCCGAAACCATCTTAATGCTGTCAATATTGACATTACCACAATCATAGATGTAGCTCCAGATAGGAGCAACTCCAAGACTGTACTTACCTACCCAGAAATTCTTACGCTCAAGATTAGTCTTATTAACAAGTTCAGCACTAATCCACAGTTCATTAAATTCGTCAATGACCATGTGTGCATTATCAAGTGCAAACCCAGCATTAGAAACTTGCTGCAGGGTGTTACTTACAATACCAAACTGAGTCAGTTGACACTTACCAATAACCAATGATTTGTCATCGCTGGTCGAGTTAGGGGCAGTTTCCATCAAATAGTAAATTCTATCGATGTCCTGACCAGTAGTTTCGTGGTGTACTACGATATCAAGCAGTTTCTCAGAACGAGTCAGAGAAGTGAATTTTCTCTTAGCAACAAAGTTACCCAGTTCATTAAGAACGATGATAAAAGCATCATATGCAGAACTGGTGTTAGTATCTGTATATCCACCAAGGATATAACGGTCTGTTGTCAGTTTTGTCAAAGACGTGATGTAATCACCACGAGAAATACCAGAAATACCAGCATACTCACGCTGCCAGTCGAGAGTTGCAAGAAGACCAGTGTTATTTTGGTTATACTTAGCAACGATGATGTCTGGATTATGTGCGGGGTTGATTCCACTGGGTTTTGTATGTCCTGCGACGATAACGGTGTTAGCGTCATCTTCATCGACATAAATTTCCGTCAATTCACAATAAGAATCTCCAGTAATATTGGGAGAGTTAGAACGGAGCGACTTTTCCCAAACTTTGATACCAGTAGAGTTGTACTTAGCAACAAAACCGTAGAAGTTACCAACAGCATCCTGAGTCTTACCTACAACATAGGTATCTTTGTTAGAAGTTGTGGTGACATTATGAATAACGGTCTCCTCACCAGTACCATTGATTGTGTTGAGGAAGTAGTCTGCCTTCTTAAAGATTTGGGGGTGAGATACCAGGATTCTGGGGTCAGTTGTGAATCCATTACCAGAATTGATAATATTAAATCCAACAACGTTACCAGTTGCAGTGTCTAGTTTGGGTTCAATAACTGCGTCTTGTCCAACGCCATCAATTTCAACAGTGATAGGTACTTCTGAGGTATAACCAGTACCAACTTGAGTAACATTCAGTTCTTCAATACCCTCAACAACAGATACCTTAAATTCTTTATTGGTATTTGCCTGAATTGGTGTATATTGAACATTGATGATGTCAGCAATCTTCAGGTCATGAGGGTCTGCACAAGTAATAACGCCATAAGGAACGTCATTAATCATTTCAAAGGTGTAAGAATCAATCGTCTTACCCTTAATTTCAGAAACTCTCGCAGAAATTCCATATCCATCAGTATCGGTATCATCAAAGACCAGTACGTCATTTACCTGATAGGATTGACCAGGGTTTTCAATAATAAAACCGTCAACCTTAGCGTCTTCAAACTTAGTAGTCGTTTCTACTTCAATATCGACTCTAGAATCAAATTTGACAGTCGGGAAGTAATCAAATACCTCAAGACGGTCCTCTTCTTCAAGTTGATTGACCGCAGCTGCCTCAGTGGTATCAATAATAGAGTCTCTGTTATCGTCTTCGGGTTCTAACTGAATAAAGTCACCATCTTCAAAGGTGATTGTGTCAGTTTCAGCGTTAGGAGTTCTTTCAACGTCAATATCAACATTCTCATAAGGGTCACGGAATCTAACAACACCACCAGGGATATTTTGCTGTACCGCAGTCTGCTGGAGGTTCCACTTATCAACAACAGAGTTCCAAGAGGGACCAAGAACATAGGGGAAGACTGGATTGCCTGCTTCAGAAGCATCAATGGTAACGAAATAGCAATATCTGCCTGTTGGGAAATCAGGAGTCTTAGCAAAACGACCGTTGTACTGGTCAAGGTCACCAGAACCAAAGTTGTACTGATAATCTTCAACAAAAGAACCTTGTACATACTCGGTCAAAGAAGGACCATCAATACGAGCAGGGGTGGGATTTGTATCTGGATGATAAATTAGGTTTGTTTTTAATGCATAAGACGATGACATTCTCCTGATTGCAGAAGACTGGTCGGTTGGGTCATCATAACCATAAGGACCGTAAATAGGGTTACCATCAAATGCCCAACCAATAATTGGGGAGTGCTGAAGACCAACCTCTTGCTCTCTAATCAATCCGTTAGAGTCAAGAATCATATTGTCACCCAGAACGTATCTCAGACGCTGAGGGTTAGCAATGTGAGCATACTCACCACCATACTGGGTGTTATATCCTTCAAAAACAGCACCATATGCTTCGTCAAAGTCACTGTTTGCTTGGAGGTTATAAGTCCACTCAAATACTTGGGAATCGAACTCAGCGCCACTACCAACGGATGTCAGAGTAACAATTGTGGTGCCAGATTCGTATCCAATACCTTTGTTGAGGATTTCGATGCCAGTAACACGACCAGCATTCTCGCCATCGGTATCAATAATAGCACGAGCAACAGCACCAAAACCTTCGCCGTAAATAGCAACTTCAGGAGGAGTGGTGTATCCATTACCTGCAGCAACAATAGCAATGGAGATAATACGACCATTATTGACGATTGCTTGTGCAGCAGCACCAGTACCAGAGCTTAGAGTAATATTTGGTTTGCTAGTGTAAGAAGTACCACCATCACTAACAACAATCTCCTTAATAGGTCCACGAACTTGTGCTCTACCTGTAGCACCAGAACCGCCACCACCAACAATCGTAATATCGGGTCTAGAGGTAAAACCTGTGCCACCAGAGTTCAGTAGAATTCTAGAAACAACACCTTTAGTTACAATAGCAGTTGCAGATGCTCCTTCGCCTCCGCCTCCAACGATAGAAACAAGAGGTGAAGATGTATATCCAGAACCACCGTTCAGTACCTCAATTTCGGTTACAGAACCATTAACGATGACATATCCTTCTGCACCAGTACCACCACCACCGCTGATGCTAAGAACTGGCGGAGAAGATGCATCATAACCTTCACCAGCATCAGTAATATTAACAGATGTCAGAGAACCATAGATTTTGGTCAGTTCAGACTTGTATGACCAAATAGACACACCATTTGCCCAAGTACCGAGAGGACCAGGAGTAATGTTGTCTTTTGTAGAAATTGTTTCTGGGTTTCTGGGAAGTCTATACAGTTTTCTCTGGTTTCCAGGAATCAGAGCAGTTTCATTGAACGGACCAACTTTATAGTTGGGAATACCAGATGCTGCGATGTAAACGTAGTCAGTATTGAAGAACGTATTTTGGATGTTTGTGGTATAGTTACCAATAATTTTTTGAATGGACTCAGTGTCAGATTTACCACGGTTAAGGTCAACCGAAATCAAAATATTACCTTGAGGAGTGGTAGATGCTGGTTGGGGAAGTTGATACTTGAAGATATAAGCATCTTCTCTAGATTGAACCAGGAATGTACCGTTGTACAGGTTAGGGTTTGCACCATAAACCGTAACTTGGTCTCCAACCAGAAGACCATGGGGGTTAGTGCATGTTACGGTAGCAATTCTGTCTCCAACACCACCAAATTCAACGCTCTCAACCTGAACAAGTTTTTTGACGTTGTAAATCCAAGATTTCAGTTGAGGAATGTCTTCAGTAGAACCAAGTTTAGAAACGGTCAGTTTATCACCAGACAGATAGTAAGAACCATCATCGGTCAGTACTGTTTGTTCTGCTTCAACGATACCAACAATCTGAACAACAACTTCCTGAGCGGTTCCTTTATTGATGTATGCATATGTGTCAGATTGTACCTCTGTTGCAGCATCCCACTTCCTAGAAGTTGTTCCATCGATGCCACGAGTACACTCAATGAACTGGTTTAGGGACTTTTCCTTATAACGAACTTTTTCCTCGCCATTGATTACAAATACACCGTTTCTCTCAGGCCAACCAACAGTAGAGTCAACAATAATAATCTCCTCCTTATCAGTAATACCTTCGCAAAGGCGTGTCTTGTAAGGAATTGTAAAAGAACCTTCGATTGTTTCCTCAGACAGAATCAGTTCAAAGATTTCATAATCCGAAGTACGAATAGTCAAATAGTTTTCAATCAGAGCACTTGCTTCTTTGACGTTAGTGTCAACAGCATCTGCATCTTGGGTCAAAAGACCATCAGTGATATTTCTTGGGTCACCAGAAATCAGAATACAACGAAGAACTGTATCAATAGTCCAAGTCGCAGCAGAAGGTTTAACAATCTGCTCC